>Ga0255053_10000164_pt1 | contig 34735 bp, 66 predicted proteins | sample JV7_2_22_MG_FD_188635 | JGI IMG/M metagenome (GOLD analysis project Ga0255053, IMG submission 188635) | Seawater microbial communities from Jervis Inlet, British Columbia, Canada - JV7_2_22 | ecosystem: Environmental > Aquatic > Marine > Inlet | place: Canada: British Columbia | collected... | reverse complement strand
ATGACAAGGATACATTGGCTGACCTTATTAGTATAGGTCATATGAGAAATAAAATATGGTTCATGCACAGGGAAGTCAGTAAGATGGAAAGAATTATAGGGGATGCAGAAAGAAAATTACAAGATAAACATGATTTAACTTTTCCTGAATTTATTGGTTTATCAATAATGGCTGATGGAACATTTGAAGCATATTTGAAAGACAAAAAGAAGAAGGAGAAAAAATAATATGGTAATGCTTTTGTATATGGATTGTCCATGTTGCAGGAAATTTGCAAAGACAGGAGACTTTTGGCATTGTGAATATTGTTGGAACAAGAATCATAATGGTCTAAGGGACAAGGATTTTTTGACAAGAGAGGAGTTTGACAAAACACATGAGAACATGAAGGAGATAAAAAATGACAGAATTTAAAGTCAATACGGTATCAATTTTGTTCATTATATGGTGGATTATGTTCTGGTATTGGATATTCTTTGAGGTATTGTCATGACTCATGTGATTGATTGTGACAGGTGCGGTAAGTCAATTATGTTCGGTAACACCAGACTTCGCAGCAAGAGACATACAGAGGTTTTCTGTCCATACTGTAGGCACAAGATGTATGTGAACACCTCAACAGAAGGAGTGCGAAAGGCATGAACAGTTTGATTGAAAAAGCAAAACGAAAGATTCCAAAGCTTGAAGAGAGGATTTCAAATTGCAAGAGATGTGACAATGCACCATGTTGGCAACACCAGAATATCCTAAAATACAAAGGTGTAATGCTTGGATATGAAGCTGCATTGAAAGATGTTCAGGATTATCTTGACAGCAATATGTGTGTAGGACAGTCATCATTCTTCAAGGATACTCTTTGGAAAATATTGGACAGAGTAAGAAGAGAGATGAAAAAATGAAAGAGGAAAAATTGAAGTTCAACAAGTGGAGCAGAGAGAGGATTGCACAAGGCAGGAAATTCTGCACTACAAGGACAAGGACTTACAATGACCCAAGAGTGATTATTATAATTCCAATTAGGTTGAGAGCTGTAAAGAATTTATTTTGGCAAATGGAAGGTGCAGACAGTCCAGAGGAATTTGAAAAGGTGTGGAGAGGAATCTTCAGGGGAAAATTCGACCCAGATAGAGGTGTATTCGTGCATATAGGTGATTTTCGTGAATGAGAAAGAAGCATTGGATTATTTTGATAAGAATTGGGATAAATTATCAAAGGAAACAAAGGAGTTTGTTGTACTGTACAAAATTTGTAAGGAAGAATATGCGAAGTGGGGAATATGAAATGGAAGACAAAAGAGGTCTGGTTGAAAGAGCATCCAAATTCGCTGGACAAGATGACTGCAATAGCGACAGAGCTGAAGTGCATGATTGAACCAATGGTGAAAAGGTGTGAGGTTGCAGGGAGCATTCGTAGAGGGAAACCTATCTGCAATGATATTGACCTTGTGGTGCTTATGGATAGTGAGGATTTTGAACCAGTGGTAGAAATGCTGAAAGGTTTTAATATGAAGGTTTCAGAACCGACATACACAAAGAGCAGAAAGATTTTGAATCTGGATTTTGAATACGAAGGCAAAAAAGGACAGATATTCATTACATTCTACAGGAAATATTTCGGTGGATTATTCATGCACCGAACAGGGAGCAGAGATTTCAATGTCTTCATGGCTACAAAGGCAATGAAGAAAGGACTAAAGTTTTCAATGTATGGATTGCATGACCGCAAGACGAGTAGGTTTATTGTTGGAAGGGAAAGACAGATTTTTGAGGTTATGGGTATGCTGTTTGTGTATCCAAAGAACCGAAACATAGGATGGCTTAAGCATATGGGATGGTGGGCAAGTGAGTATGAGTACCAAGACCTACAACAGATTGGAACACTACCTACAAAGCACGATTAAGGAGTGGAACAAATTCGGAAGGTTGATTAAATGATAGAGTATGTAGTGATTTTCATATTGATATGGGTGGTGCTTGGAGCAATATATGTTGCTCATGCAATTCTTGTAGACTATAATGAGAAGATTAACAAAAGGAAGCATCATGTATCCAGATAACGGAAGATGGTTAAGGAACAAATATGTCTATGACAATTTCATAAGACCCTTAAATGTTTGTAGCATATTGGATGTTGGCTGTTCGGCAAACCATATGAAAAAGTTGCATTATGGTCATGTTTGTGGTGTTGATATTGAGGGTAATCCAGACTTACATATGAATCTGGAAGACAAGCATTTTTTCACTTTCAGTCCTAACAGTTTTGATTGTGTAATATCGCTTCATACATTGGAACATATCGAGAACATGCATAAAATAATAAGGAAGATAATACAGATAGCAGACAGGTACATAGTGTTCTCTTTTCCGAATGAGCTTAGATGGGTTTACCTTTTACAGAAATTCAAAGCACCGAACAATAGGGAGAATGGGTTCTTTCCACGAAATCGACATAAGTGGTTTGTCTCATATTCACAGTGCAGAGATTTCTCTCACTACCTTGCCAATACATATGACCTCAAGCTCTTGAAGTGTGAACCGATATTGGGAGATGTGTCAGGCATCATTCACAAAATTATAGGCAGTAAACTACCGAACTTGATGCCTGATGGATGTGTCGTTGTTTTCAAAAAGAAGATTTATAAATCCTGATGGAATAAATTAATAATGCAAAAACTATCTTCCAATACAGAACTTGATTATGTTGCTGTGGGGTTGAGCAGCAGGGTAGGAAAGGATGGGAGAAGCCATATAGTGATGCTGGATATTGATAATTTCTATAAGCTGGAAAGTTTGATTGATGTTGCAAAGTCCCTGATTGATGAACACCTGCTTTCTGATGGATACATACTTCAGTCGTCAAACAAACATTGGCACTTGATTTACTTGGATAGACTAACCTTTTCGGATGCTTTTACTATTGTAGAGCCATATGTTGACAGGAATTGGCTGGAAATGTCCAAACAGAGAAAGGAATTTGTCTTGAGGTGTTCACCGAGAGTCTGCTACAAAGATAAGGGCATAGAAAAAAGAGACAGAATTGACTTCGTGACAATTGTACTTTCTCCATATCAGAACACCCACATAAAATCCAATGCACACAGATTGGCACTTGGAAGGATATATGACTTGCATATTGACAGGAAGGGACATTTCGACAATAACACATCAACAAAGATGGTGGCTTACGCAATGGGGGAATATGAAAGATGAAAAAAATATATGTGGAGAGAAGTGTGAGGTCTTCTCACGAATTGTAGGATATTACAGACCAATAAACCTATGGAATGAAGGGAAGAAGGAAGAGTTCAAACACAGGAAGACTTTTGTGATAAGAGGTAATGGTGATTAAATGGTAACAGATATAGACAGGGAGATTAGCAGGTTTGAAGATTTCTTCGAGATGGAAGAGGGCATTGGGTTTGATGATGCAACACTCAATGACCTGAAGAGAAGACTCTCTGAATGGCTTGATGACTTCGGCTCTGGTGAACCAGCAGGCATGACACAAAACACAAGACAAGAATTAGCTGATAGCATAATGGATGGGATTGCAGCACAGGGACTTCTATCTGAAGAGACAGAGGAAGAACATGCTGAAGATGGTGTAGGCAGACATGCAGCAAGAAAAAAGAAGTGGAGCAGACAGGACATTGAGAAACTCAGGGAGCTTTACGGAAGGGAATTGACTATAAGGCAAATCATAGCAAGACTTCCAGCAACAAGGTCTCCAAGTGCAATATATCACAAGGCATCAAGACTTGGGATACGAAGGACAAGGGTATTGAGAGAAAAAATTGCTGAAGTCACATAAGGGAAATATGTTAAATCTGTATTGTTCAAATTGTGGAGCAGTAATTCATAATCGTATCTGTACCGAATCAGTCAAGCGACCAAAAGAAATTAGGTGTCCAGAATGCAGATGCAAAAATTATATTGAACCGAATACAAAATACGGTCAAATAAAAAACATACATCATAAAAAGTCAGTATAGGTAAAGAAGAAAAAATCAGCATATCCAACAACATGCAAAATCAAAAAATTAAAGTGCAGGTTAGGACAATGAATCTTAATGTAATCCAATGAAGTAAATAACAATGCAACTCAATAAAGTAAATAAAATTGCAAACAATGGCACATCAGCGAACCCCAATCCAAAATAATCCAAAACAAGCAAATCAAGGGCAGGAAATTAAAGTAAAATCCAATACAATACACCTCACAACAAAACTTGTACAAAGGTACTATTATGGGAAAGAGAGAAGGACAGAAGAACCAGAAGGGAAAGAAGAAAGACAGGGCTATTTACACATGCAATTCACCTGCACATAAACGGACTTACAAATTCAGTCAAGCGTGGACTTACCGAAAGCATATGAGAATGTGGCATGGGATGACCAATATAAATTTGAAAAGACCGACAACCGCATTTGACTTTAAGGTGAAGAAATGAGCTGCAATCACTTTTGGGAATTGATAGATACTTACATGGACAACAAGGGAAAAAAGTTGTGCTGGTTCTATTGCAAGAATTGTTTAGCTATAGAGGGTGGTATAATTGATAATCAAAGCGGTAAGGGAGATAGACCTCAATCAGATAATCGAAAAGGTGGAAAGGGAAGAGGTGGAAAGAAAGTTGAGAGAAAAAGGATTTCCAATGCATCCGTTGCGAAAGATACTGGATGAGACAAATGCATATTTGCTTGGTCGTTCACTGGATGTGTTCCACTTATACGTATGTAATAGATGGAAAATTGACAAAGCGATAAGGGACAGGGACATGGACTACCTTGACAGGATTGGTTTAAGTCCACAAGAGCTTTTAAATCTTATTGTCTATAATAAAATACGGTCAAATCCGAAGTACCTAAAGGATAGATGTCCAGATAGGTTTAGGGATGTGTTGCTGAATGAAAAGTCAGATTGATGGGAAGGAAAATATTCTATTAATGATTCTTGCTTTTAGTCTTATGTTTCTTATCGCTGGTGCAGTGGGGATTGCTATGTCGCAATGGCATTGGTCAAATATAGGATGTGTGATGACCTGTCCATAGGAGTTCTATGTGTGACAGCTTTTGGTCAGGGAGATGGGAAGTCGTGGACACTATAAGACCAGAGGACATATGGAATTGCACCAAATGCGGTATGGTTAATATAAAGGATTCAAGCTGTCAAGTGTGTGGGATGATGCGAAATGATAACACCAGACGAATATCTGGAAAAGCTCAAGCAGGCAAAACTTAATCTGCAAAAGGCATTAGGCATGATTGCATATCTGGAAAAGCAGATGAATGCTGTAGTGGAAGAAGGATTTGATAGGGATGACAAAAAAGAAAGTTGTCTATGATAAGGAAAATGATATTGTAACGATACAGTGGGGAAAGCTTAAAGGAGACTATATTGGCTGGTCAGAAGAATTGAATTTAGGTGGAGTTACCATAATAGTTGACAGGAATAAAAAAGGCGAAGTAAAAGCTTTGGAGATAATGTAATGAATTATGATGAATTGTGTGTTGCCATAGCGAGATATGCTACGGAGTTCAGGGAAGATAACTCCCAGAAGCATCAAGGCAGTATGAAATGGGATGAGGAAAACAAATATATTATGGACAAGCTAAGAGTTAATGATGGAATCAAATTTGAATCCGTCACAGATGTCAAAGTCCTCAGATGCGAAGCGAATGTCCATTCAGAGGGAAAGTATCTTTAGGTTAGAAAAAGCTATGAGCAGGTTGATGTGTGAATACCTGTTAGAGACTCATACTCCTCAAAAAGCAGAAAGCCAAAAGAGGTTGAAATTAAAGGTGAAGTAAATGGATATACCAGTTAAAGAAGTTATAGAGATTGAAGATGGAAAGCACTTTGGGAAAGTCACCAAGCTTGATTTCCGACAAGAGCCATTCGAGTATGTGGACATCTACATTGAACTTGAATCAGGTAATGGGAATGCAGTGACAATCAAGGATGGTTGTCCAGCAAGCATCAGTACCAAATCCAAATTGGGACAGACAATGATGAGATTCGGTTGTCCTGAAAAGGAAATTAGTGAAAACACAGGTGGAACTCTTGACCCTGAGAAATTCATCAAAGTGGATACTGAGGTCGAGCTGATGACAATGAAAGAACCAAAATCAGGATTCAGCAGAGTGGTCGAAGGGTCACTCAAACCAAAGTAGATGCAAACAGTTGATGGGTAGGTTTGTTTTTTGCCTACCGCTTTTTTCTTACTTATATATAAACTTATGCGTAACCTTTATATATAGGTAATCTAATTATACCTGTGAAGTCGCATGATAGTGATTAGAGGTGGTAAATATGGCAAAGATAAAAGAGAGCAAAGAGTTTAAGAATGTCAAGAAAGCCATAAATGAATGGGCAGGTAAACACAAAGGTAATGTTTTGTTCATTGGTAGCTTTATGGCTTTTAACAAAAAACAGGATGTCATAGAAGACATTATGTTCGCATATGGTGACAAAGAATGTATTGGCATATCTCTTGGCTCATTGATTGAGGAAGTTTGCAAAGAGAAAGAAAACTTTGTGAATTGGTAGCTATGAAATTATGGACACCAGATGAGATAGAGTATTTGAACCAGACATACTATGATTTTGGTACTGCAAGGTTTAGATTAAAGTTTCCTCATAGGACAAGGTTTTCTGTTATGCATAAGGTCAAAAGATTAGGTTTGACTACAAAGTTAAGGAATGCATGGACAAAACAAGAAACAGATTATCTTGTGCAAACATATGCAAAGCGTGGTAGTGCTAAATTCAGAGAGAAATATCCTGATAGAGTGTTTTCATCAATCCAAAGAAAGGTGTTTCTCTTGGGATTGAAAACAAATGAATTTTATTGGTCAAAAAGGGAGCTTGATGTTATACGGAAGTACTATTCTAACCATAGTGTAAGTTTTGTATGTAACAAACTTGGTAACAGGACATATGGTGCTGTTACTCAAAAAGCAAGAAAGATTGGTGTGGGGGGATTAAGGAAGAGAGTAGTTACTGATTCACAGAAAAAAGATATAAGTGATAAATTGAAGGAAGGTTATAAAACTGGTAGGATAAAACATCACCAAAAAGGTAAACTACGAACACCAGAAGAAAGAGAGAAGATAAGCAGTGGGTTAGAGGAAGGTTATAGGACTGGTAGGATACCGATAGCATACAAGGGCAAGAAAAGACCAGATTCTCATGTGAAAAATATACTGAAAGCAAGTCATGTAAGACCAAATAATTTTGAGATTGCTGTCGAAAAATGGCTTGACAAGAATGAACCGAAGCAATGGAAATATGTCGGTGATGGCAAGGTCATAATCAATGGTCATTGTCCTGATTTTGTGAATGTTAATGGCAAGAAAGAGGTCATACTTGCGAATGGTGTGTATTGGCATACTGTTCATAAGGGGATAAAAACAAAGCAGCAAGCTGAACGGAAGGAGAAAAAATCATACGAAGAGATGGGATTTTCTGTTAGATTCGTTTGGGAAGATGACTTCATGAAAACTTGTACATAGGTACTATTTTTGAAAAAGAAGCATCCCCTGCTTTTAGAATTTTACTGGTACATGGATTTTCAGTCCATGTGAGCCATATTCGCACCACATAGCATTGCCATAGGCAGGGGTCAAATTTAGTTTTGTTTTTTCTATGACCATTATTTCCTGTTGATTTGCATGAACTTTTGCAATGTCTCATCAGTGCTTTTGATAAGCTCATCAATGGTATTTTTTTGCTGTTCCATACTTTCCTTGAACTCATTGATGTCAGCTTCTTTATCTTCAACATCCCTTTTCAGAATAACTAATTGGCGTTCTTGCTGTTTGAGTTTACGGTCAAGACTATCCCTATCCATTATGAGGTCTCTCTTCCTTTCCTCAAGTTCAGCAATCACTTCATACCTGCTTTTTGTTTCCATATTTACCACCTAATCATCATGGTAGAATAAGCTTTATATTCGTTATCCTGCACCAGCTTCGGGTTTGCAGATATGTTTCACATTTTCATAGGTCTCTCTGCGTGAACACTCTCTTACCTGAAACTCAATCACAATGCACCAGTCCTTGTGCTTTTCAGACATGAACCTGTCATCCATTGCCATGTGTCTCTGATTCGCAATAATGACCTTATAATAATTGCACCGATACTTGTGGATGCACTTGCTACATTGACAGTTGTCTGAAATAAGCATACTAACCGAACCCTGTATTAATCACAAAAATTATCGTCATTATGACTGCAATGAGAAAAGCCATCCAAAACCACACCATCAATAATTTGCCATATGACATACTAAACTTTTGAAGTTAAGGATTTTTATAACAATATGCCCATTCCATATTGCAGGGAAAGTCATATAACAAAACAAGCAGGAACATGAATATTAGCATTATGAATACCAATCCAAAAATTACCTTTTCTCCCCTGTCGAACATATCGAACATAACATCTATCTTTCCTTATCACAAGACCATTTTGGCTCTTTCACGACATATCTTTTTTCTTTCTTTTTCACAAGCTTGCCATTCACACAGTTGTAAAAAGTCCCATTGCCTATGACATCATTTACGATAAAGTCCCATTTGTCCATGTCCAGCTTGATTTTGTTCATCTTGAGGTTTTTTTCATCAGCCATATACAGGATGTCGTAAAGGTCGTGAATCTCCCTTTCAATGAATGGAATCTCAATGAAATTGCCATTCTTCAGTCTCACAATTAACGCAATGCTCTTGACATCAGTCTCAAATTTTGGTGTTAGTGTTTTCATATGCTGCGAGAGTATTTTATCTTTCATTATCAATATGTTGCTCGTAAAGTCTTTTATATTTTTCGTTCTTTTCAGAGATAAAGGATAGAAAAAACAGAAGTATGAACAGAAATGGGAGTATCAGATAGAACACTACATCAGTAACCCAGTCTGGTTTGTTCATAAAAATCACCGAGAGATATGCATAATTGCATATCTCTGATAGTGTTATGCCTATAAGCTTTAAAAAATAAGAAACAGAGGGTAGCAAGTGCTACCTGAAAGTGTTGCTTTAATCGACTTTACATTACTCCATTTAGAAGTAAGCCCGAATAGCGTTGTTCGCAATTGCGAAGACAAAAGCTAACGGAATAAGTGCGATTATAGCTGCAAGGTCGGATGAGACATTTGCGGATGAAGCTGCGGTATAAACTACAGGAACTAAATAAATTCCGAATACAATTCCTAACGCCGACCCAATCATTTCTGATATTCCGAGATTATTTTTAGCCATAATATATCACTAATGAATTGTTAGCAGGACTTCCTTATATACCATCTACAACAATGAAAGTTCAGCTTCAAACTTTTAAAGTTATTTGGACAAGCAATTATTATGATAAGTCCAGATATGCAGAAATTCATGTTGCGAGTCTATTATCATTATGCCACAACAAGCAACAAGAGTCTACCTTATGACAATGTTAAAGACATCTACAAATCAAAAATATCATTCAAGCGAGCAATCAATTATCTGCTCCAATGCAACTTCATCCACAAGAACATTATCGAATACAATAATGTGGAATATTCATTAACATTATCAGGAGAGCTGTTAGCGAGAATATTATGTTCACTACCAGATGTACCAGATGACTATAAGGAAGTCCAGAAAAAGTTTATAATTTAAGGAGATGATTAGATGACAAGGATAAAGATTAATGAAGAAGGATTCATGCAATTACTTGATTCAGAAAAGCCAAAACAGGTATTCTATTCCAATTGGGGATTATTTACTACAGTATGGACATTTTGGTTCTTTGGTGAAGATGGCATAAGACGAAAACTGAAGATAAGATGTGATTATTGTTTTGATAGAATCAGAAGCAATATAGAGAAGAAAGGGATAAAAGTATTAAATGCAGAAATTATATAATTAGAGGAAGGTGAGAATTTGTTCGGAAGAGGTGGAGATGTAGTAAAAAAGGAAAATGTCGTGCAGTGCATATATTTCAATACGAAGAATACATTCTTGATGAAGGATTTGCCATTGAAGGAAGATGGCACAGTCACGATTGGTAACAAGACATGGGAAGTATCCCATTCGACACCATACCTTGAGGTTGAGGACAGTTTTTTCAGAAAGAAGTCAGTGAGACCTACCTATATTTTGACAAATAGTTCTGCTGTTCCATATGCCATGAACACCAATCCAAATAATCCAAACAAGACCAAAGTCGATAATCCATTATTCCTTGATGAGCTGATAAAATTCAAGGCACTCAAGAAGATGATGGATTTCAGGATAATGAAAGAAGGCATTGGTGGTGGTGGAAGTCCAGCCATATTGAAATACATATTGTTCGCAGGACTCATGATAGGTGGATGGATATTCATACGATACTTCTGGTTAGGTGCTTAATATGTCAATTCCAGATAAACTTAAAAAGCAGCTTGAGAAAATGTATGTAAAGAATGGAAAAAAAGATATTGCAAACAACAGCATGGCAGAGCAGCCGATTCAAGGGAAGCCAAACTCAGAGCAAAAAGAACAACACATTGCAGGTCAAGAAGATAAGGAAACAGCACACAAAGGCAATACAGAACAGCGTAACGCAGGTCAAGATAATGAAGGAAAAGCAACTACATCTCAATCCAATGAAGAGCAATATACACCAGAAGATAATAGTCCAGCAAGAACATATGATGAGTATATTGAAGCGATAAGAGCAGAAGACGAAGAACAAATCAAAACAGTCAACCGAAGTATAGCACATGACACATCACAAGAAATTCCAAGTCAAGTCATCCAAGAAAATGTCACAACAAACGAAGATTACTCCAATGAAAAGCAAGTTCCATCTGAGGATGGAACGCATTCCAGCAAAGCTGGAATACAACCAAGCAAAATCAAGGACAGAAAAGTGCAAACTATCAAACCTCAGAACACAGAACATCAAAGTAGTGAAGATGAAAAAATGCCAACAGAGGACAATTCAGAATTAAATGAAGTCCAGAGCAATACAGGTTATGTACAGATAGATTTGGGTATAATCGGAGATATATCAGAACAAGAAAACAAAGTCAAGCCAAGACCAGTGCAAATAGATAGCATTCCTGAAGATGCTATTACATACGATAATTATGTTGATATTGAAATAGCAGGCAAATCCATGTCAGCCAAAGACAAGCCAAACAACATCACAACAGTAGAGAATAGTAAAATCCAGACAAACGAAAATAGGCAAGATAAGCCAAATAAAGAACAATCAAACTCAACACAGATAATGTCAGATGAAGACATACCAATCCAGATAAGGGAAGACCAACAAAATCCAGAAGAGCCAAAAAAAAAAATAAATTTGGCAGTACCGTTTGACCCTAAAGTACCAGAATGGGTAAATGAGGAAGAAGATGATGATATGACAGAAGAAGAAACAAGAGCAGAAAGTAGACCAGTACCAATAGGTGTCCCACCACCACCTGCACCAGTTGAACCAGAGGTAGGTTCTGTTCAACAGCAAGCACAACAGTTCGTTTCAGAAGAGCAAAAAGAGCTTGAGCAGGATGAACAGGAAGGTTATGGGCAATTCCAGCAAGATGAATTTCTATCTGAGGATGAGGCAAGGGCAAAGATTGCGACAATGCTTATCGACAGGGAAAACAGAGAAACAATGTCCGAGCTTAATGATTATGAAATATTCCAATTGTCCATAGTCAATGCTGTAGCGAAGGATTTTGGCATTGGTATTGTGCAGCAATGGGCAAATGAGCTTCTTGATTTCAAGGTCTCAAGGGCAAGAGAAGGAAGGAAGGAAGTGAAAGAAGTCGCAGCACCATCCATAAAACAGCAGCAAGACAAAAAATCCGTAATGGATATGATAATGGGTGGAAGGAGATTTTAATGAATTGGTACAAACCTATGAAGGAAAGATTTCCTGAACTGTAAAATCTGCAAGGTAGTGAATATAAAACATGAAAACCATATTACAGGCGTGAAATCAGTTGACGAAAAACCTTGTCATGAAAGAGCAATGATGGAAAACAAGGAAGTAGGATGACCATTGGAGAAATACTATATAATGCAATATATGTGTTTTACTATATGTTGCTGTTGCAACAGACATCTCCATCAGGAGATGAAGATATTGAACAACGATATAGGTAAAATCCAGAACCTTGTAGGTGCAGAATGACCCTTTTCAAGATGAAAGGGTAAAAGCGTCAACGGAAAAACGATATTATGGCAAGACCAAAGTGGTTCTATGTATTCACAGCAGGAACATTTTTCATGATGTTCTATGCATTGAGCAGGGATTTATTCACACAAATGATTGGTGTTTATTATTATGAGGCATTCTTAGGTGTGATGATTGGTATTATTTCTGTAAGGATGTCATATCTTATAATCAGAATGAGAAAAGTCCAAAAGGACATGACACAAGAAGATTGGAAAAACTATAATGAGATGCAAGCGGAAAGAAAGCATCAGAATCAATTGATTAAAGAGCAGCTTTCTGGAATGGGTAATGATGCGAAGGAGTTCTTTCATATGTTGAGACAGAAATCCTTCTGGAAGATTTTCAAGGATAGTCTGAGGATGGGATAATGGATATTATACTTGGTCTGAAAGTTTTTGCATTTTTGGGTATTATCGTTGTCTTTATATCAGGTCTTATAGTTGCAACACAATTCGCAATATCCCATGCTTATGCAGCAGCCATTGATGCAGATTATATTCATTGCAATTGGTTATTATGTGATGTCGGCAAGACTTATTCAGAGAGCATCACAGTTACAGAACAGAATTGCTACATGAATGGAGAACCTATAAATTGTACGAATATACCATAATGATGATGAATTGGAAACAGAAGCAGTATGTCAGGAAAACGGTCAAGATGCCTTGTCCGTTATGTGAATATTGGCTTGATGTGACGATAACTTTGAGGCATAAGGAGAAGAAAGAAAATGATGTGCAAACATGAGAATGTGCATTACTATTCATGCATCAATGAGGATGGATGGAAATGTGTTGATTGTAGTGAGAAATTGGGATATAGACCAGATTTGGATGTTGAACAAATCTTTATGAAGGTGTTTGGCGTATTGCATGACATGACTGATGCTGCTATAGTTCATGTCTCAAATGGGACTATGGGTGATATTATAACAAGCAATGTTGGATGTAGGTGTCAACAGGAAGACTTGTATGACCAGTATTCAATTGCAAGATTCATATTGGAAGACTCAAACCTTGTAGGTCATGCATGTTATTGGTATAAGGAAAGAAAAGGAATACAGGGTGTCAAAACATTGGAGAAATTTGCATGAAGCTGATAAAAATATTGGGAAATAGATTAGATGGCATGTCATACAAAGCTGTCGCAGCAGTAATGAAAAGGAATTATGCTGGTATGGCAAAAAAACACAAGGACAAAACGCTTGATGAGTATGCAGAAAAGATAGGTGAATCAATTGATAACCGAGACCAAGATGAGCATAGGAAATGGGTAGCAAAGTTTCGGGTGCGGATGATGTTTCTTGATGACCAGAAGTCAGGAGACCATGTGTGCAAATTCCCTACTTGCAGTCAGAAAGCTACCCATGTCAAAATTGACATAGATAAGGACATTCACGAAGTGTTTTGTGACAAGCATCTGCAAATGTTTTTAAAGCTTGAGGATAACGAAAAAGCAAAGAAGAAGAAAAATAGTGAACTTCAGTGAAATGCATAAAATGTCATGCCAATACACAGCAGTTGATTTCAGAAAACATCAAACCAAAATAATAAATATCAATAAAATGCACAGCATAGTAATAAAAATCAAAACAAAACACTTCAACTCACATTAAGTCATATCAATAAAAATCAACAAATATCAGTTCAATATATACAAATAAAACTCAATCAAGACCAACCAATTTCAAACCAATATAATGAAGCGTAGACAACCCTAATTTAATTCAGCGAAAACAAAGTTAATTAAGCATAGGAAAGGCAAGTCCACAAAAATCAGCCAATTTCAAAATATCCCAAGTAAGTGAAGTACAATATACCTCATCACAATAGTACCTTTGTACAACTTTATAAATCAGGTTGCTAATTCTAATTATGTCAAAATTCAAACAAAGGATTCAGGCATCAAAGAAAAATTGGGAGAAAGACTTCCCTTTGGCAAAGCTGATTTTTGAGGGTGTGAAATCCATTAAAGGTGAAAAGAAAGAAGAGCCACAGGACAGACCTCTCACCTATGAGGAATGGCAGCTTAGACGAAGAAGGGAAGCTGGATTCATGTACTGAATCTGGAGTGATTAAATGGTATTGATGGCAATTACAGGCAATTTGGGAGCTGGAAAAACCTTGTGCCTTACTTATTTAGCATATCGGAATCTTATGAAAGGGCTTAAAATATTCTCTAATTATGAGCTTGAGTTCCCTCATGAATTTGTTTCAACTGTCAAAACGCTTGACAAGATGCAGAATGGCTTTTTTGCAGGTGATGAATTATGGTCGTGGCTTGATGCAAGGGTATCAAGCAGCAAAAGGAACAGGGCAGTGAACAAGATATTGCTGTCCAGCCGAAAGCGTGGAATCCATTTTGCCTACACTACCCAGAGCTTCAGGCAGACAGACATCAGAATCAGAAAGATAACGGACTTCATTGCAGTTCCCAATTTATCACCAAACAATGATTGGTGCAGGTTAGTGATTTACAATAATCCTACGCTTGATGTCCTGCGAGCATTCAAATTTAAAACGAACAAATATTTCGACCTTTATGATACAAAAGAGGAAGTAAGCGTTTTGGAGATTTGATAATCATAGCTCATTACATCAAAAAACAAGACATTACAGAAAAATCCATAATAAACTAAACAATGAAAGTATAGTATGGTATTTAAGTAAGGTGATTAAATAATGAATATGTCAGGTCTTAAGGCATTTTTGACAATTCTATTTGTAAGTTTATTGGTACTTCCACAGTTGTCTTTGGCACAGCAGGAGTACACTACTGATTGGACATGGGCAGAATGGAGTTGTAGGGATAATCTTGCTCTTCATTCACCAAGAGTTGCCTGTTCTCCAAACAATCCTGATAATTGTGTTCTTTTAGAATATTTCTCTGGTGATTTTTGGGGTGGAACTGGATTAAGTTTAAGATGGACTTTTAACGGATTTGATACGTTAAATGCACCACAAGGTTTGCCCATAGCTGTAAATTACAGTTCTGGTTCTAAAATGTTTGATTATGCGACACCAATAACTAATTATGCTCTTCCTTATGACATATATCATAATGGAAGTGAATACATAATAGCTTTTGAAGCAGGGGGTTCACTTGGCTTATCATACATATACTCTTGGACACCAACTGGAGGGTTTCATCAGCTTTGGAACTCAACTCAATTAGCACCGTCAGAATGGGCTATAATTGAGATACTTGATAACATAGAAAAAATTTATGTATTGAGATGGGCTTATGGAACAAATGATATTAAGGCATATCTCATGTACTTCAATGGGACAATTCATAAAGATTTGGGACTTGTCTATACAACTGTCACTAAATGTGTATCACCACCATGTACAGCACATGGTCTTGATGCGAGAGGATTTGTGGCAATTGATGATACTGAAACGACTGATAGATACAAGATATACTTGAGATATGGAACTGGAAATTCTGGTAATCCACCAGCATTCATTTATGATATTGGAATAACTGATTTGGGGTCTTTTCCAGCTACCTATGATGCAATATGGTATTGGGATGGTTCAAGAATATTTTATAAAAATTCAACACAGATAAATTATGTTCCGACAACCGATTTGACATCATTCGGGAGTATAGTTTTTTATTATGCTTTCAATGACAGCGTTCAGCAATATATCAATTATACGGACTATGATGAGGTAGGTGCAACATCAAGTTATGGCTATAAATCATTTACGAATCAAACGCTTGGACTTGAATGGTGTCCATTACCACAGACCAGATATATCAGAGGTTTATTCGCAAGTCAGCGAGATTTGCAAAGATTGAACATATACTCAAGTTCATTAGACCTTAATGACGGTTCAACAGATGCGTTAAACATAACTGCAATACTGGATTGTGATGATTTCTCATATACAGAAAGTGATAGTGGAGATTTCATATCACTAACAACACCATGTGAGAATAACACTCTCACTCTTATAGCACCAAGCGGTTTCGAGCCATTCTCAACAGCAGTAAATGACATTCAGTTGACAGAAGATTGTCCTACAACATCTATCGTTGTTGATAATTACCTATCGGAATATGATTTGGAAGTGAGGACAAGAGATTTGGTGTTTTACACACCTATAGATGGAGTTCTGGTTAATGTTGGTGGAACAACAAACACTACAAATGCACAAGGAATAACCACGATTCCTGATTTCTTACCTATAACAAATGCAGATTTCATCAGAGGCACAAAGACAAGCTGTGCGTATGACTTCACTTTTGACGGAACACCAGATGTCATAGCAATATCAGGAACAAAGACAGGATATGAGACATTTATAGATACAGACACATTCGCAGAAGCACCTTTTGATTTCGGTTCGTTCACAAGGGATTATCTGATGGAGATGATTCCACCATCAACAGAAATAGAGGTAAAGGCATACACTCTTGATAATGTCGAGATAGAGAGTTCCAGTTCACAAATCTTGGTAAGCGTATATGGTGCAGATAATTTCTTCCTGTTTGATGAAGGAATTTATTATGAGCAAAATACAGCATCAGAAGTGCCTGCACAATTCCTTTTGGTAGACAACAGAAGCACTTGGTCTGTAAATGTCACGCTGGATTTTTATGGACAGTATTACCAGCAAAATGCAACAGTCACTCAGGGTGGATTCAAGACGATAAAATTCACAGTAAACTACACAAGTGTTGAATTACCATGTGAGACAAACCTTGATTGCCCGAACTCATTCTGTGAAGGCAAATATTTCAAACAATCGAGAGGTTGCAATGCTAATCAGTGTGAGTACACTACACAGGTTTGCAAATCACCAGCTTTATGTGATGAAGAAAGAGGATGTTTTGATGCACAAGGAACAACAGGTTGTACAGATGATACAGATTGTCTTAATGAATCAATCTGCATCACGACCAAAAAATCAAGGACTGGACTATGCGGTTCAGATGATATTTGCATATTCAAGGACAATCTTTGCAGGGGAGATTGTAATGAAACCACAGGACTTTGTGCGGAAAGTGAGATATGTCTTGAGCTTGGAAAGATAAGGCACAGGTTCTTGATACAGACAACCACACAACCATTCATTGAAGGTGTCTACACGACATATATAGACACAGATTATTATTGCGGACTTGACAATAGGGGACAAAGGGAATGTATAGATGGTGGAGTAGTGCCTATAACCCCAGACCTTGTAGGTGTGACAACATTACCTGATGCTTGGGTATATACAGCAAACGCATCCGACTACACTTTCCACGACATAGCGATAGTGTGTGACACACTTTGTAATATCACATACAGCTATTGCGACTATGGATGCAATGATGAGACAGGGTTCTGTCATGCAGAACCTACATCACCAGAGGGACAAGTGAGTATCTATACACAAATGGTCTCTAATTGGTGGTATCTGATATTCCCGACATCAGCAGCTCAGTCAATCGCATACATATTCATAGCATTGGGTGTATCAGCAGCAATCACATATTACACAGGCAAGAATGGTTCAGGCAACAATGGTCTTACCTTTATAGGTGCAACGATAGCCATAGTGCTTGGTGGTGTGCCACTTGGTGCGATACCATTCTTCGTGGGAGTGATATATGCGATAATAGCAGGTTATCTGTTGCTGAAGATGTGGAAAGGATGAGTTGAATGACAGATGCAGAGAAGTTAAGGGCAAAATGGTTTGTCTTGAAGAACAGGACTGATTATACAGGAATGCTTGAGAGACATTATGTTGAACATGAGTTACTGAAGCAAATGGGAATGAAAAAGGTAAAACAATTAATGTAAAAAAGAGAATAGATATGTTATGTCAGACTATGCATGGTTCACAGGAACATTGGTATTCATTGTCTTTTTAGTATTCATACTTGTAGATATGTCGGTCTATAATGCGGAAATCAATTGTCCTACTGATGTTACGGTATTGCATCAGCAGTTCAACAATTCTGATTTTGTTGGTGGAACTATAACAATGCTTGGTCTATTCGTAAGTCCATGTGCAGGATTGGATTGGTGGGTTTATGCTTTACTGTTGATACTGGTGATAGGAGATATAGTCTTCTTGACACCGTTTATTGGTGATTGATTTGGAATTGACAAAATACGATTGGGTATTGGGAGCTTTGGTAGGTGCAGCTATCGTCACATTCATTTTCATGATTCCAGCAGCAGTGGGTGAGCAGACTGTCAAGACGGTAGAAGTCCCGATAGGATATATCGCACAGACAACTGCTGGTAATGATTATATGCAAACCATGATGATAAAGCCACCAGACGGAGTTCAGGAGATAATCTCATTCGAGCTTTTCGTTGTAGGAGACTTTCAGTCATCAACAGATTTGAAAGCAAGGGTGAGAAAGACAGGAACAGCACCTATATTCGACTGCACACCGAACACATGGACAACACCAAGCATTGACACACCAAACTATGAAGCATCATATGACTGCTCTTCTTTAGCGGATGAGTATGATTTCACGACAGGAAAGATAGATGTCGGTTTCAGGACAAGCAAAATCGCACAGAATGTCAAGGGTTTTGCAAGGATGACTTATTATAATAATCCAAGGGTGGGTATCAGTGTTCATGGAACTGAATATGTTGAAGGTCAGCAAGGCAAGATTCATCTTCAGCTATTGGATGAGGACAGCTTACCAGTAAATAATGCTACCTGTTTCGTGAATGTATATAATCCAATAGGAACTCTTTTCCTGAATGAAAGCGTGATGACAACACTTGGAACTGATGGTCTGTATTATAAGGATGTCCTGATACCGTCACAGACTGGTGTCTACATGATAAGTGCTTGGTGCTACACTCCTGAATTAATTTCATCTGGTTTCATAAATGAGACAATAGCATGGGAAGATTGGGAGAGTGGTGACTTTTCAGGTGGAACTGGATGGAATGATGGAAATTGGTATAGGTCAGAGACAAGCAATAACTTTGTATTAACAACAGACCCATACAACGGAACTTATCATTTTGACATAGAGAACCAATATCCTTGGGTTGATAGAGGTGTCAATCTGTCAGGCAAGAACATGGACAATATGTGGGTCTCATTCTATGCAAGATGCGTCTCTGTTGAGGCAGGTGATGAATTTAAGTTCTACACCAATGACGAACCATCACCAGCTACCAATCTGCGATATACATGGACAGATTGCAATGATGCTGATTATTCACAATATATATTCAGCTTGGCTGGTTATGATGATTTTGATGATTTTGATGTTGCTTTTCAGGGTGCAGCAGGTTCGGATTTGGATGACCTTTATGTGGATGACATAAGGTTCTTTGAATATGCAGAACAATTCACAATTGATAATACCACAGAATACCAAATTGTAAGAGGTTCAGGAGAGCTTCATGTATCTGAAGCAGTCAATGTATCAGGTATCAATGTAACAGTGTTGGATGCTCTTGCTTCTTTTGATGAGGCAAAGTTCGTAGGAGCTACAGAATATGAGACAGGTGATGAAGGTAAATTCATGGTTCAGTATATAAGGACAATAGCAGGTTCACCATCACCAGAGAATGCAGCAAACTGCACAGTCAATGTCACATATCCAAACGGAACACTATACCTCACAAATTACCAGCTTGATTATCTCACAGGTTCAAATGGTATTTACGAAAAGACATTTACAGTGCCAAGCACAGTAGGTGTTTACACAGCAGACTATTATTGCCTCAAAGCACCAAAGAGTGTCTACGGTTCTGATACATTTCATGTCTCATATCCCATAAACACCACAGCAATATCTGAAAATGTCTGGGAATATCCCACAAGAAACCTCACATATTATCCACCATTCGACTATCCGCAAATGTCAGAATATGTTTGGAACTACAGTGACAGGCAGGTGAATCTTACACAAGTCCTTGAGGCAGTTGATGCACTGAATGACTCTACACAATCCTATTTTGTCGTGATAGAAAATGGAATTTTGGGATTGACAAATGTATCAGCTTTTGAGATTTGGAATTTCACGAATAGGTCTCTCACGACTGATGAAGTTGTTCTTCATGTTTCAGGAACAGAGTATGCAACAGGAGAAGAAGGAACTGTTTGGAATATATTGTATAGAATTACACCAAGTGGAACATACACTCCAATCAATGATGCAGATTGTGAAGCGTATATCAGGTATCCAAATGCCACTAATTTCATAGTTAATGGAACTATGGAATATATCACAGGTTCATTTGGTTTCTATCGTTACAATTTCACAGTACCAAACACAACAGGTGTATATGTAGGTGGAGTTTTGTGTAAAGATGCTACAAGAGAATACATAGAGACAGGAACTTTCCATGTGGCAGAATGGGCAAACTATATATCTGGTCTGAATAACCAGACTTTTGATTATGCCGAAGCAGCTTTGTACAATTGGAACTTGACTACAAGAACCTTGACAGATTACAACCAGACAGGAATCCTGAATTACCTGCTAAACATCAACACAACAACATGGGACACAAATTATTGGGTAAAGCAGAACAATGACATATTGATAAACCTCACATTGGGAAATGTGACAGTATTCGCAAACATAAATTGGACTCGACTTAGAATGGAAGTTTGGAACAAAACGACACCAGAAAAGCTTGAGCATGACATACTCTCCTTTGCAGATGATGAGATAGTTCTCGTAGAGACAAGGGATTTCTGCACAGACAACACAACCTTAATGCACCAATTAAATGTCACAAGATGTATATTATCAACTTGTTGGGATGACAATACGGAAAATCCAGAGATGTGTGATTGGGGATGCTTTGAGAACAAGTGCAGACCAGACCCAATGTGGTCAAACCTCTGGTTGATATTGATAATAATAATGATTGGAGTAGGAATGTATGTAGTGAATGCAGTGGTGAAATAAATGGCAAAAAGACATAAGCAAAGTACATTGACAGCAGTCACGATTGGGATATTGGCAATCCTATTTGTAGCTGTACTGTTCTTCATGCAGAGCTTGAACTGGATGTTCACCACACAACAGATGGAGATAATCTGGATGGCAGTAGTGTTCTTAGGAGCAGCAGTATTCATATTTCAGGGCAAGTGGTGATAATGATACCAATTATCAGAGGGCAAACTTTCATTGTTGTAGATGGTATATATAGAGAGACATTAATTCATTAATATGGGACTTTTTGATAAGTTGCTCAAGAAAAAAAAGAATCTCAATTGGCATGAAGTAGCGAGAGAGCCAAATGAGAAGATGGCAAAGATAGTCAAGAATTACTGGAACGCTTCGGGCATGAAAGCAGAAATCAAAAAGCGACAGGATGGCAGATGGTCTGTGTTCATCTTGAACAGATGATAATTATGCAAAAATCACTAATATTAGCAGTGACTTGTACCTTTGTACTACTTTTAGCTATGTCTTCTGCTCAAGCTCAATTCATGGATTTCCGTAGTGCTGGATGGCAGAATTGTGAAGAGGTAGATATAAATTTTGAAGACGGAAACCCAATGGCTAATCTTCTTGTTTTGGATATGAATGTAACAGGTCTTACCTATGGCAATATTGATGAGGTTGAACTTTCAAATTCAGAATGTTGGGAAGATGGTGCAATAATCCCTATTCAGATTTGGGACAATTCTGGTGGTGCAGTTGCAAACGGAAGTAAATGGGTTGATATAATGTTTCAGGATGACTTCACTGCGAACACTACATACTCTCTTTACCATAACAAAACAACAGCACCAAATCCACAAAGAACCAATGTGACATCACGATTAAACCTTAAAGACCCGACACAGTTCTATCCTGTCAATATATTTGCTTGTAATGTAGCAAATTCAAAAACCAGTATAGTCGGTGACTATATGTTGTTTGAGTCAAGTGGTTCTGGTGGAAGTGGTGTTGTGTGTGCATGGAGAGTCCTGCATAATGAAACCAGCAAGATGCTTAACTTCTCGACAGATGATTTCAATACACAGTGGATTCATGGTTATCAGAATAATACAGGATTACATCATAATGGTGATGTAAGATTGGCAGATAATTTAGGAATAAGTCCTTTCACATATTATATGAAATCATGGACTGATTGGCAACCGACACCATCTTGGAGAAGTTATGGTAATGATTCGGCATATACAACTGATTTCTGGATAACCCAGATAATGCAACAGCAGAACTCGACCAATGCAACTTATGTAGCTGAACCAAAGTATCTGTTCTTGGACTACTTCCTGTTTTGTCAAGATTGTAATGTAACTGATGAGCTTACATACAATGTAGAGAGTGTTGTTTTGGAGACAAATACAAGCATTCCAGCAGTAAGGTTCAATGTATCTGATTTCGATTTTGCATCTTCCACCTATGTCACAGCAGCAAATGAATCGTTCAACACAACAGCATCAGAAGCGACAATGCTCTTGGTGACATCCTTCAATGCAAAGGCAGAGACAGGCAATGAGACAAGGGATGTTTATGCAAGGGTGATTATGGATGGCACAGAACTTATAGATGAGAAAGTCCGTACAATAAGCGGAGATGCAGATGAGGGTTCGACAGGCATAGACCCTCTATTATTCAATGTGACAACAGGAGAGCATTACATACAGGTGGACTTCAGGAGAACAGGTAATGACTCTGTTGAGATAAATGATATAGATATGGTTCTTGTAAAGGTCAATGCAACAGGTGATGCAGAGTTGCGATACAACCTTACGCAAGTGGATTATTCACATGATGATACTTCCTTCGCACCAGAATTTCAGTGGACAGTCGATACATTCTATTTCGGCAAGTTCAGCATGTCAGCAAATGCAACAGCAGTAGGAACTTACTATTTCGAGAACTTGAACACAAGTGACACATCTCCATTGTGGCAGCGATACCTGTCGGATTCAGGCGATACTGGTTCAGTCTCAATGGTATGGTATGAGGAAATTAACCAGACATATACACATGCGATACAGTCAAAATCAGATGGTGCAAACATAACAGTAAGCGGAAGCATTGTCGAGTTCGACACAACAACCAATGATGGTCAGAATGTCAATGCTTTCCAGACAAGCAATCCATCAACAGACATAGACAATTATTTAGCATATACAGAAGGGAGTCACAACATAGCAAATGCAACCATCACCAACTATATAGGTGATAGCTATTTCGTTGGTGCGGTAGTCACCTATAACGCAAGTGCGGAAAGCACTCCTGCTATCCACATAAATTCATCAAGCTTAAGCCAAGCGAATTGTTACAGCAAAAAGGAAAGATACCTTTCAGGCACAAGCGATATTGCGAATGTATATATTTACACAATATGTGAAGGATTAACGAACACAAGTTACACATTTAACCTATGGTTAGATGTACCAGCGAATGTCACAGTAAACCTGCTTGATGAATCATTAGCAGGATTTGAGGCAACTGAGTTTAGCATAGCAGAGGGATATTTGCCACCTATTCCAAATTCAATAACAAGTCCATCTTCGGGTCAGAGGGTGAAAGACACAATCAATGTCACATGGCTCAGTTTTGCCGACCCCAATGACGACCTTAGTTATTACAACATCTCACTGCTAAATTCGGATGACAGCTTTAACCAGACGATTGCAGGTTCGGTTTCAGTATTGTATCAAACCTTTGATACAACCACAATAGAGGATGGTACTTACAAAGCACAGGTCGAAGCAGTAGATGCCCAAAACCTGTCATCCTCTTCAAATGTGCAGTTCGTCATAGACAACACAGTTCCTATTGTTACAATCACAAGTCCAGATAATGTGACGGAATACCCATCATCAACCGTAACATTGACCTTCAGCTCAGATGATATTATAGCAAGTGCTTGGTACAACCTGAATAGTGGTGGCAATGTCACAATAACAGGAAATGTGACAAGCTTACCGATAACAGGAGTGGAAGGCATCAATGATGTAACGGTCTATGTGACAGATTTGGCAAGCAACGAAGGTAGCTTGTCCGTAAATTTCACAGTAGGGACTTATATTGATGACAGGGTAATGGCAGGTGCAGTATTAATCGTAATCATGCTGATGTTTGCACTTGCAAATTTGGTACTGAGATTGATATGAAAATGAAATTACTATTAGGGACAGCAGCAGGATATTTAGCAAGTACAGGATTAGTCCAAGCTGCAACACAAGAAGAGTTCAATAATCTTGTAGGTGCAGTGCCATATATCTCATTTATGGTAATATTGGGAATAGCCCTGCTTACAATATTTTTCAAAATTGGGAAAGCAACAAGCAAACAAAAATGATTACTATGAAAAACTTGTATAAAGGTACTATAGTGGGAATGGTGTTCTTGATAGCTTTAGCTGGTTCGGTAAATGCTACCGAATACGATTGCACCACTTGCAGCAATTGTACAGATATGGTCGATAATGTAGCATCTGCTGGTGATATAGTCAAGATGACACAGAACCTCACATACTCCTTTGACACAGATTGCATATCAGCATCTTCTATGGATGGAGTCACACTTGATTGTGATGGCTACAGGTTCACAGACACAGACCAGCTTGGCGGTTACACATTCGACCTTGCATTTAGCGATAATTTCACGATAAGGAATTGTGAGATTTATGCAGATGACTCAGGCAACAAGCGACAGATAAATCTTGCCAATATCAATAATGCCACATTCAGCAATATTTATGTTTATGAAGGTGGACATAGCAATGCAGTGATATATGGTGAGGACTGCAATGATTTGGTGTTTGAGGACATAACACTTGAAGACCCAAAGACAAGGGGAATTTATCTTCATAGCACGATAAACCGAACAACATTGCGTAACATAAACATCACAGGGACACCAAGTGCTGATTTCATTCGTATTGGTCGCTGTCACACCAATGGTGTCTTCGAGTATGTCAACCTTACTGGAAGTTCACCAGTAGGCATTGACTTCTACACCAGTCCAGCAGAGACCTGTGGTGCTGGTCATACTTGGAACAACACACTAAGCCATTCAAGGATTGAGGGAGCAACTGTCGGAATTGAGCTTATAAGCAATGTGATAGACAACCTGTTCTATGACAATTATTTTAACAATACAGACAATGTGGCAAACTCTTCAGTGGTATCAAACAACTGGAACACCACATATGCATTGGGAACAAACATAGTCGGTGGATATTATGTCGGTGGAAACTATTGGGCAAATCCTTCAGGCACAGGATATTCAGACACATGCACAGACACAACACCAGCAGACGGAATATGCGACACTCCCTTTGAGGTCACAAGTTATGATTACTTGGCACTAACAGCACCAGTAGCACCACCAGTACCAGATGTCATAATTGATGACAGGATAATGGTAGGAGCAATATTGATTACAACTGTACTGATATTCGCACTTGCAAATCTTGCACTGAGGTTGATATGAAAATGACAAAAACCAAGATGGGTATAGGCACTTTGGTAACTTCATTACTATTAAGTGTAAGCATGTTGAGTGGAAGTGTCATGGCAGCTACACAAGAAGAGTTCAATAATCTTGTGGGAGCAATACCTGTAATTGCACTTATATCTATATTTGCAATATGGCTATTGTCAGAAATGTTCAAAAAATAATGGTTCATTGGTTGGGAAAACACAGATGGCAACTGCTCGGTTGCCTTTTGTTGTATGGGCAAAAGATTGGGTGAACGCAATGCTAAAAGGAGAGGATACTAAGAGGTGAAATATATGGTAATAAAAATGAAACGACTTAGTTGGTTAGGATTTGATAGAGAACAAGTAAAAGGCACAAAGGGAGAAGCTTGGATAAAGGGAATGGAAAAGTTCTTTGGCACAAAGGTCAAACAAGTAAAAGTTGGAATGGTAACAGGATAATATGCCAGTCGAGATAACTGAAAGGTATGTGAGGGTGCGGGTGAAGCATCCGAGAAAGTTCCACACTGGTAGCTTCAGGACTCATGACTTTGGTCGCAGGGGATGGAGCAAACGGATTGGTGGACTGCTGAAGAAGACGAATGAATGGGCAACACAGTCCTATCTTGTAAGCAAGGAAGGTCTGTTACGCAAGGACAAGAGGACTGTAGCACTCCTGAAGGAAATCGAGAAAAAGCATAGGGTATCCTTGAAGCGAGTGAAAAAGATATTTGATGTGATGTGATATGGTGAGAAATATATATGTCGTGACAAGTGGAACAAGAATGGGTTTTACACTCCACAGAGGTAATTATTATAAAATGAAAAATGCTATGAAAAAAGCAAAAATGTTGAAAGCCAAAGGCAAGAAAGATATAGCAATTAGAAGATTATTGGCACACAGAGAATTAAAATTCATTAAAAAGGTGATGTGATATGTCATTGAAGAAAAAGCTTAGGAAACTTGAAATGGAAAAGAAAGCAGAACAGGAAATAGATAGGTTACTGAAGAAAGGGCATGGCAAGTGGATGCCAAGAAAGAGTAAGGTTTTCAGACATCCAGAACTTTTCACAAAGGTTAATGGCAAAGAGATTGTTATACAAGATTTCAGTACATTAGACCCACCAAGCATTCGTGTAGCAGCAGGGATTCTTGGTCTTGAAACGGTAATTAATAATGAATATCCTAACAGTGTTGCACTTTTGAAAGGTCTCAAAGACATGGTAAAAAACAGGGACAAAATCATCAAGATTGCAAGACTGAGAAATTTGGTGTAAATCATGGCTAAAAAGAAAAGATTCTCGACAGCAGAGAGGAGACAGATAAGGAAGATTGCACTTGGTGCTATTGGTGGTACAAGTGCAGCAATTGCAGCAGGTGGAGTTTTGGCTGGTCAACCAGAGTCCTTGATACTTGTACCTGTATCAGCACAGGCATTTCGGCTTGCACGAAAAAAGGCATTGACAGAAAAGGAAAAGAAAAGAAGGAAGAAATCACTCAAGAGGATGTTCTTAGGCATAAATGGCAAAAGGAAGAAGACAAGAAAGGTGATGTGATATGGCACAATTAGCATGGAAGAAGAATCTGACTGCAATCATGGATAATCCAAATTTTATTGAATTGCAGATAGAGGCAATAGAAACTGAATTGAAAAGCAACAGACCAGACACAAGATACCTGAGAAGCAAGGTAAGAAATATAGGAGAGTGGCTTGGTGAAATCGACCTTGCTGAAAGACGAGCTATAGAAAGGAAACGAATGAAAAAGGTGATGTGATATGGCAAGATTGACAAAAAAAGAATATCATATGTTATGGTCTGCTCTCACAAGTAGATACTTAAGGTTGAGAAGAGTCGGTATGGATGATGAGGCAGAAGACACTGATATACTTCGTTCAAAGATTGAAAAGATGGGGAAGCTGATGTGATATGGTAACAAAAGGAGTAATGTCTAAAGAAAGTGAATTGCATAGAAAAACCCAAAGACTCAGAAGTGATTATGCTGATTACATAAAGGATTTGAGAACCGTAAGAACGGATTTTGGGCTTCTCAACAGAGTGAATATAGGAATCAATAACAAATTTGTAGAGATATTGATACTTAATGAATTGATACATGAAAAGAAAAAAACAAAGAAGTTGATGTGATATGGCACAATGGCTACATACTTGGAATGGCAAGAGGACTATACACAAGACCAAAAAGGCAGCTACACGACACCAGAGAAATGTAGGTGGTCGAGTCCGCAAACTGAAGAACACAAAGACAAGAAGGGATGACATGACCAAGATAATAAGACCAATCATAGGTGCATCCTTCGGTATTGCAGCATTGCGTTTGGTGACAAGATAATTATGACAGAATGGACAGAGGAAAGGATTAAGAGAAGAATGATGGTCACATTGCTGCACAAGCAGCAAAACAAGATGACTGAAAAGGATAAACAATTCATGCGTGCATACAAAGCTTGGAAAGCTTTCATGAAGACACAGAAGGTGACATAAAATGGTAAGAGGAATGACAACAAGGGAAAGGGAAAGAGAACTCAAGCTGCTTAGAAGATGGTCTTTCTTAGGGCATGGGTTCAGTAAGTCATTCAGAATGTTATGGGCAGAAAAGCCATATCATGAGAGGATTCTATTGCTTAAAGAGCTTGTTGAGGAAGGAGAACAAGTTCTTGCATTTGAAAGAAGATATAAAACCAAAAAGGTGAGCTAAATGGCAAAGGTAAAACGCCAAATCAATGAAAGAGACTTCAAAATCATACTCCCTGTAGCATCTCAAGGTATGATAGACCATGCTGCGGTCAGAATGAGCAATCATTTCGGTGGAGTGACAATGCAACCTCTGATTAGGGGTCTGTGGCTCGACCAGAAGAGCAAACTGGTCAAGGATGACAATGTGCTTTTGTTCTCTTCAAGAGACCTTGATGATAAGAAAGACAAGCGAAAGACCCTTGACTCAGACCGCAAATTCATGAAATCGCTTGCATCCGAATACGCCAAACGATTAAAGCAGGATTCGATATGGATAGAAGAGGATATAGTGAAAGATGTCCAGTTCGTAAAACCAACAAAGCGAAGACTCAAGAGGATAGTGTAAATATGTATCAGTCAAGAGTGTTCAGGAATAAAAAAACAGGAAAGCTTACTGTACAAATTCCAATAACCGAATTTCTTGATTATGAGGAAGTAAAGCATCCGACTGCAAAGCAGAGGAAGAAAGCTGAAATGAATAGGTTGATATAGTATGCCTGAAATAACAAAAGACCTTGAAAGGAAAATAGTTGCAATGGGAGACTTCTTTGCAATAGACCCAAGAGGTATCAAGAAAAGACTTGACGAGATGAAAAAGAACAAACGCAAAATAAAAGGTGTCTGGATTAGCAGTAGAGGATGGATGTGGATTGCTCAAGAACAACCTACCAAGATGACATGGTTTGGTGTAACATTTTCACCATATGTACCAGAAGGTGAATATGGTTCATGGTATCTTGATGACCCAGAGACCATTGGTGCAAGAGTGGTCGTGCAACCAGAGTACAGGTGGAAGGTCAGTCAAGAAGAAATCAAAAGACACAGAAAGATGATAAATAAATTATTGTAATGGTGTAACTATGCCGAATGATATACAGGCAATAAAGCGGATAATGCAGGACATGAAGCATAATCCGAAGAAGTACAGATTGATATTTGAAGCTTACAGAAAGCTCCCAGACAGCAAGAGAAAACAATTGAGAAGACTACCAAAAGCACAGAGGAAGAAGATAAAAAAGTTAATTTGATGTTCACAAGATAAGGTGATTAAACATGGTACGAAAAAAACTGAAAGTACATAGGAAAGGATTCATGAGAGAGGGACACAAGAGAGTATCCTTTAAACGAAAAGACGGAACAAAAGTCAAAGCCACAAAAGTCAAGAGTACCAGAGTCAAAAGCACCAATTACAAGACAAAGGACTTGGGTAATCTGGGAAGAGGTCTCTGTTTGGAATGCACATTCCAAGCTAAGTTTTAAACCCCGATTAATCAAGAACCTTAAAAGAGGTGCATTAGAGGACTATGGGTACGACACAGATGACTTTTCATCTAAAAGACGCAGTGCTTTGAGAAAGGCAGACCGAAGGTTCGGTACAAAGAAGCTATGGAGAGTTCTTCACGCAATGGTAATATTCAGGAAGAAAGAACAACTTGGAGACAGAAAAGTTTTCCAGAGTGACCGAAATTGGGTAGCAGATAACCTTATGAGCAAACAAGAAGCAATGGGTTTGACCAGAAAAGCACGAAAGAAGTGGATGTCCCTACCGTCAAAGACACGCAAAAGATTAATGCCAAGTCGAAAGAGATAAATTTCCTACGGACAAGAATGAAATAAGGAGAAATTATAGTGATAGATATGACGAACAAGAAAATGGTTCAAGACCCAGTTGAAGCTGAACGCAAAGCTTTAGAGGCAGAAATTGCAAAGCACAAGAAAGCAATCGGCACTGTAGAGACTGTTCTTCAGGACAGGAAGAAGCTGGAACTGCTAAAATCAGAAGAGAGGAAGAAGAAGTTCCTGCTACAACACCCAAAGGTAGCAAGTGCAGGTCGAAAGCTCAAGGCATTGCTCGGTGCTACAAGCAGAGGAATTGACAAAGCTACACAAAAATACAAGGAATACAACAAGAAGCATCCACCAAAGAAATTCACAATGGGTTAAGTGATTCAAATGGGACTTGATAGGATAAGTCAGATAATACTCGGAGTAATAACAGTCCTATTTCTATTTGCACTGTTGCCAACAGTCATAACACTGGTCACTGGTGCAGGAATAACAGACCCAGTATTACAAAGTGCAGCATACCTTGTAGTAGTGCTTTTTGTGGTCGTGACCATATATGCAGCATTCAGAAAAGAACAGGGAGATTCACTACCATCCTTCCCAAGTGATTAATGGAAAATTGTGGAAACAAAGCTATTTTCCTCATAATTCCATAGGATGATTTTATTATACATTTATACTATTATCCATATGAGTCCAGAAGCAGAAAAGCAGCTCAAACAAATCAACACCAAGCTGCATCACCTGTTCAAATTGCGAAAAGCCAGCTTTATCACCAGTCAGGAGTACAGAGACTTGTGCCATCCATATGTCGTGAAAAAGAATAAAATACTTAATGGTAATTAATTTTCATGGGTTATTTATTGGGGAAAGCAGAAAAGGAAGGAAACTTTTCAAAATACAAGAAATACCTGTTCATCAGGGTCTTTTTCGATATAGTCCTCATGTTGGCAATCATCTGGTCATTCGTCTATACAGGTGCTTATTATGGTGAGGCAGTAAACCAATGCCTCATAAGCTGTCCTTGCCTCAATGTCACAGAATCAAACATACCAGTCTTAGGTGCATGGACTGGTGAAGGTACAAATTTTACTTTTGAAAACATTACAGGTGTGTTCAATGGTACATAAGTACAAGAAGGGTTACATATTTGAACTCAAAACAAAAAAGGATTGGGAGCAAAGAGGTTATGCTGTTGTGCGGTCAAGCGGTTCTCATAGTCCTGTAGACCTCATAGCAATGAAGGACAAATCTTGCATACAAATCCAATGCAAGAACATGGAAAGAAAAATCTCAAGGGTAGAGAAGCAGGAGATAACCGAATGGGCGAATGCGACTGGTTTTCCTGTTCTCATAATGTACAAAAGCGACAAGGTGATTAATGAATACATAAGTCCAGCTCATAAGGGTGTAAGGGTGTGAAACTAACGGTAAAACATCTGAAAGTGTTCAGTTATGTCATAGCAATATCCTCTATGATAACAATGGCTTTCACATTAATCACAGTCACATTCAAAGGTTCAACAACTATTTCAGCACCATACGGAGAAGCTCCTTTTGAAATTGGAATCCTCATCTTCGCAAGTGCAATAATGACATACATGGCAATCAGAGAACTAAAAGGAAGCGAACTTACACCAGTGCAACAAAAGCAACTAACAGAAAAGGCAAAGAGCTTTTCAGTCATTCTATTGATGCTTGGGTTCTTCTTAATAATAGCTGCACACAATATCACAAGATACTCATTACAGACATATCCAGAATGCATTCGTGAGACCAATCCAGTAATGGTCGATATTTTTGAGAAATATGGCTTTGATGCAGGACTTCTCTATGGTGCAGGAAGCTATGTCCTTGCAAGCATATTGCTGTTCATTCTCATACCCAGAATAAGCACCAAACAACCTTACCCATACAACATAATGTTCATCTGCATCTTACCTGCAATCAGTGTACTGCTATTCGGAGCTTTCTCCTATAATGTCTACAATGACCTCAAAATTCTAATCAATGTTGCAGCAATCTGCTGATTCACACCTGCACCTTTTTGCATGGCAGGCAATGGCATAATATAGTGTACCCATTCACATGAGCATGAAACCTATCCACACACTTGTACCTACACTTCTTATATTTCTTATATGCCTTATGAATTTTGTGCATCCTCAAGCAGCTCCTTCTCCAAATCATGTATCCTATAATTCAGCGTTTGTACTGTCTGTTCGAGAGCTTCAATCCTTCCTCTCAATTCAGTTATCTCATCCATATTCCCTCATGCATTGGTTTTATCTGTGTTGTTATGTATTGTTGTGCAGTTTAGCTGTACTTGCCTATTATGTTATGATGTGTCCTGCATTGTTATGTCATTGGCTTTTTTGCGTTGCTTTGAAATGTGGTACTCTGTAATGCTTTTCAATTTCCTGTCTTGTGATGGATTGAACTAATATATTATTATCTTGACTGTTTTGTTATGCACTGAGATGAAATTGTACCTTTGTACTATTTTGCTTTGCCATGCAATGCTGTAAACTGGAATTACCTATGGGTTTGCTGCTATGAACTTTCTTGATATATTTTGATATATTGTGAACTGTTTTGTTGTTTGCTGAAATTGCCTGTAATGATATACACTGAAATTGCCTTTAATGATTTGGTGTTGTCTATAATCATAAGGACAGACTCTCAATACAATCAAGCAGTCTGTCATATAATCATTATTCCAGTAATTCACTGAACCTCTCAGGTGAAAGACGCTTGAAATCCATCAGGTTTCTTGGAACTTCATAGACAGCAGTCAGGTTTTCACCATTCTCTTCCTCTGTCCACCTTTTGATGACCAGCTTCTTCCTTCGCAGCAATCCCCTAATCTTGTCAAATTCCCTTTCAGTAACATTCAAAGTATCCATAATCTCAGACTTCTTGGATGACTGATGCTCCAACAGGTATTCAAACATGCTCTTCGCCAATCTCAAAACATTCGGTTCAATCATGGAATCCACCTTTACCCTCAAGCTTTGTCACAAGTTCAGGATTCTTTTTTGCCTCTTCAGGATTATCATATTGGCTACAAGACTCGCAGAACCATGTCTTGTCCATAAAGAACCCTTTCTTTAGTCCTGATGTCTCTCCGCATATGAAGCATTTAACCATAATCACACCTTCAACCTGTAAAATATCCTGTTGCCATATCCATCAAGCTGCTCAAGCTGACCTTTTGCAACCATATTCTCAAGCATTGGTTTCAGGATGTAATAATTCCTTCCTGTAGCTGTCCTCAGATAATTGAGGGTAAACACCATGCGAGAACGAGCTATGCCTAAAATGTCCCTCTCTACTTCCTCAGAACTTTTGTCTTTAATTTTCATATTAATTACCATATAGTATAATTACTATAGTGTAGTATGTATTTATAAAGCTTTCGTCACTATTATGTAGTATGAAAGTAAAAATAAACCCAATCACCAAAGAAATAGAGGCAGAAATTGACACACAAAACGATATTGCACTTTTGAAACAGCTTGTAAAGGACAATGGTGGAATTGCAGTCAAATCACCAGAACCACAGCTCACAGAGTCACCTGCACCAAAGGAAGACATTTTTACAGTTGAACCTGTTGAAGCAGACAGAACAGAATATCCAGAAACATCAGAACAAACAATGGAAGAGCATGGTACACCAGAGCAGATAAAAACAAGCCAAGAACAAAATGCTTATTTTGCACGAACACCAGATTTGAGCAACATGCAAAAATTCGTCATGGTGAATGACATCTATGAAGTAATGTTCAGCAAGAAAGCACCACATAATATTGTCAGAGCAGACCCAAACGGTTATTATCAGGTGCGTGAGACCATGAAGGCACTTGAGAAACAGGGCAAGCTCAAGCACAGGAGAAAGAAAAAGACATGGTTGAACATAGAATCAACAGTCCCTACTGAGATAAGCGAGCCAGTCCTTCATCCACCAGAACGACCAATCATGAACGGACAACTGGAAAAACCAAAAGATGACAAAGGCAAAAAGCACCCGACAGCAGGATGGAAACCATTCTCAGCAGAATGGTTCAAAGAAACCTTGCTTCCAAAACTCCCATACAAGTTCGGCTACAATATTGCTTTCAAGACTACCTTCCACTACAACAACATGGGCAAGTATGATGATGCAACAAAATCCAAATACATGAAGATATACTTCACACTGAACAACCTTGCCAAAGCAGGTATGATAAAGCGTGAAAAGGTAGGCAACAGTGTGGTCTTCACCAAAATTGGCGAAAGACCCTACACACCAGACACAGAAACACCAAAGCTCATATGGTCAGACATCCCAATCATAAAACAAATCGACCTTGAAGACATATTCCAAAACTTCCAGAGCATAACAGCACCAGTGTTCGTAGGCAGGATTAGCAGATATGGAAAGAAGATAGTCCCAAACGAAGCAACAGTCATAATGAATTTCCTTATCGAGCATGTCTCAGAACTCAAAAAGCTCACAGGTAGAAAACTCCGACTAACAGGATTTGGTGAATGGAAAGCATTGGAAATCGGGTGATTCAAATGAGGATAAAGCAAATCATAGCATTTGGATTCATGGGTTTGGCAGCAGCAGCATCATTCATGTATGCCATTGCACCAGTCACAGATGGTCTAATCATTGTTGCGACAGGACTCACATTGGGAACACTTGTCACCATTGCTGATACACTTGATGAACAGATATATATGACCAGAATGCACATAACAGCAACCACAATCGCAACAGCAGTACAAATCGACCCAACAGTAAAGAAAGAACTCAAAAATGATGTCCA
>Ga0255053_10000163_pt1 | contig 34768 bp, 31 predicted proteins | sample JV7_2_22_MG_FD_188635 | JGI IMG/M metagenome (GOLD analysis project Ga0255053, IMG submission 188635) | Seawater microbial communities from Jervis Inlet, British Columbia, Canada - JV7_2_22 | ecosystem: Environmental > Aquatic > Marine > Inlet | place: Canada: British Columbia | collected... | reverse complement strand
TTCAATAGAGAAATCTCTCAAAATGTGCCGACCTTACCCCTGAGGGGGCTTTGTTTGTCTGTTGGTGGACTAATTGCCGATTTTTTTTGTAAAAAATTTTCACCTTTCCATTTTTAATTCTACCTCATAATGAAAGGAGACCATAATGAAAACGCCTTTGATAATCCCACTTGTCATATCGTTCTTAATCGGATGCGCCACAACCCAAAAAGAACAATACGATGAATATGAAAACTCGATCCATATTGGAAATAAAATTATTAAAATCAATAAATATTTTAAATATGTGGGGAATTTAAGTACAACAATTGAAAAGGAATACCTTGATGGACCAACTGGTTCTTCAAAAATGGTATCTGGAGAACACTTTTTTATCAATGTTAATCCAAATGATAAAATTGATAAAGTTATAATTGTTTATTCATATACTTTAAAAAAACCTGGAGACTACTGGCGTGGAGAAGTAAATTATAAAAATTCCAAAAAGTACCAGTCACACATGCACTTGGGAAACATAGAGATTAATAATTCAAAATGCGCATGTGTTGTTAAAAAGTGGCCTTATGTCGGAGAAAGATATGTGAAATTTGTAAAAGAAAAAGGATATGAATTTGATCGATCAAAACACTGTATAATAGAAACTAAAATTGGAAAAACTATCAGCAGATCAACCATAATACATGTGAGTTACCTCGAAGGTATAGATAGCTGTCAGAGTATTAGAAATGTAGAAAAAGAAAATACTAAAATTGTTCAAAAAATGTTTTCCAAACTTCAATCTAATGTGAATATAAAATGGTAATTTATGATACGCAATAAAGATCTCGGCACCCGACTTTAACTGACCTTATTCTTAAGTTTTCTTTCAAACGTTAACTACTACAGAGAAACAGGGATATGCTATGAGATTCATCCTAAAATTTGTTTCAATTCTCATCCTATTTCTCATCGTAATTTCTTGTATTACTACAAGTAAAAAAAATAAGGATGATCTATGCGCTCAAGCATCTACTTTATTTAAAAAAGGTAGATGGAATAAGGCCGAGTCCTATTATAAAGAAGCATTAGCAATTATGGAAAGATCTAATGAGAAAGAGTCTTTGACAATGGCTCGTTGCCTTCATGATCTTGCTTATCTCTATCAGAGACGTGGCGATTATGATATGGCCATTCCTGTTTTTGAACGCGCTCTTCCAAAGTATGAAAATAATTATGGTTTAGAAGGCTTTCCGGTTGCGCGCTGTCTGCATAACATGGGCTATTCTTACTATAATTCAGGGGAATATAAAAAAGCGAGGTTATCATATAATCGTGCATTGCAGATATATAATAAGATATTCGACCCTGAGCATCTTCGTATCGCCAGAGCCTTAAGTCATTTAGGTGATGTTTATGTGGCCATTGGTGATTATGATGAAGCCGAATCCTTATACTTACGCGCTCTGGAAATCCGAAAAAAGCATTTCCCTAAAAAGGACACGCCAGAAATTTCAACAAGTCTTTATGATCTTGCATGGCTTTATCAAGCCCGGGGCGAATACAGAAGGGCATTTCCTTTCTATCAGCGGGCCATCGCAATCAAAGGAAGTCAAGACCCCATTATTAAAATAAATAGCCTGGCAAGTTGTTATTTAGCAGATGGGAAAATCGATGAAGCCTGCAATCTTTTTAAAAGAACCGGATTAACGTTAGGACTTGCCGCCTGCCATTACTACTCTGGTGAGTATGAAAAAGCGATAATAAAACTAAAAAAATCCCTTCATGAAAAAACCCATATAATTGTTGGCGGCAAGGAATTAGCCTATATTGGTTTAGGGCTTTCTTATGAAGCGCTGGGCGATCTATGTATGGCCAAACAGAGCTTCAAAGTCGCCATTGATGTAATAGAAACCCAATGGAGGGCGCTTGGGGCGGCGGAAAGAAAAAACTTTTTGAGCGCCGCATTTGGGGCTGGTTTTAGCCGATTAGATGCCTATGAGGGAATGGTGCGTGTCACCATTAAAAAAAGGGGGAGCGATTATCAAAAGGAATCTCTTTTGTATGCCGAAATGGTCAAATCCAGAACCTTTCTTGAGATGCTTGCGGCTAAGCAGGCAAAAGGTGTCGGAAAATACGATCAGGATATTTTAACCACAGACCGGAAGTTTCAAAGAAAAATTTCTTTCCATAGGAAGATACTTGCAGAATGCGAGAATGCGGGCCTGGGAAAAATGCAGGTGAAATGTGTCGGTGCCAAGACCTCCCTTGAAGATGCTCTGCAGGAGTATGAGCGATTTATAGATGAAGTAAAACTTAAGGATTCCGAATTGGCTTCTCTCATAACGGTTGAGATTACCCCTGTCGGTAAAATTCAATCCCTTCTTGATTCTTCTTTTACCCTTTTGGAATACTTCATGACATCAGAGACAACCTATGTCTGGTTAGTTACCAGAGACAGCATAAAAGTGCATGAATTTCCTTTGGGGAAAAAAAAGGTGCAACTTATCGTTAATCACCTGTTGTTGTCCTCAATGTCTGACAGGATGAGGGGAATTAAACCTACCATAATCCTGGCAGCCAGTAAATCGCCGTCTACCCAAGCAAACGTTCAAGATAAGGATGAAGACAATTTCCAGGCCATCTCAGAAGAATTGTACCGTTTGTTGATTGAGCCCTTGGAGAAGGATATTCTTACGTCCAAACTGATCATTGTACCCCATGGTGTCCTGCATAAAATACCTTTTGCAGCATTAACTAACGGAAAAACATATTTGGTAGATAAATATTCCCACTCAGTTGTACCATCCTTAACGGTGGTCGACTATATGCTGAAAAAGAGAAATCAAAATCAAAACAAATTTTTGGCATTTGCCAATCCTGTCGCAGATTATGCCGTGCTTCGATTTGCCGAAAAGGAAGTACAAGAGATCTCTAAACTCTACACAAATAAGGAAATTTATCTCAAAAGTGATGCAACTGAGACTATGACTAAAAAGCGTTCCGATTATGCCGATATCGTACATTTCGCCAGCCATGGTGAATTTAATGATATGCAACCGATGCAGTCCGGTCTCGTACTTTCAAAAGACACCGAAAATGACGGCTATCTTCAAGTGCACGAAATTTTTGGGCTTAATTTAAAGAACTCTAATCTTGTTATTTTAAGTGCATGCGATACGGCGCTTTCCAAAATCTACAGTGGCGACGATCTGGTTGGATTGTCCAGAGCCTTTATTTATGCCGGAACGCCCACTATTTTGGCAACGCTATGGTCTGTGGATGATCGGTCGACATATATTTTAATGAAAGACTTTTATGATTACTGGCATAACAAAGGTCTTGATAAGATAGAGGCATTGAGACGAGCTCAGAACTCTTTGAAATCCATACCCGATTATTCCCATCCTTTCTACTGGGCACCATTCATCATAATTGGTGATTGGAAGTGATACATATTTCTGTTTCCACTTGGGTTGCTTTTGTCAAGCCGCTTCACCATTTAAATGTGATTGAATACTTGCTATAAATTGGTAATGAAAGCGCCCTTTCAAAATTGCAGATTTCGCCAACGTATGCAAACATTTGAAATGCCGAAAAACCTGTGGTACTCAAATGATATATTCAATTTTGGCAAAATGCAGATTATCTCAATGTATCTGGCATTTAGATGACACGATTCAAAGGAAAGGAGACGGCAGCAAATAGAGTTCGGTTTATCATGGATTGTCCAAAAAAGGAGGTCACTGTGAAATCTAAAATGCTGTTAATTCCTACAATACTGTTAACTGTTTGTATTTACTGGGCTTTAGGGTCTGCCGTGGTAGGAGTCACTTTTGTTGAGGGCGCAGAACCTGTACCATCACCTCCCGACACACCACTCCAATCAGGCAAAGGTGGGTTGTACGGCAGAATTACGTATAATAACATTCCAGTTCACAGAGCGAGGATTATTTCCAATGCCGATTCCAAGGGCCTGTATCGTATGAAAAAGCCGTCAGCGTACACAGATGAGAACGGCTATTACTTTCAATCCAATCTTTCTCCTGGTCGTTACTATTTGGCAGCAGGTTGGCCAGATCAAAAAAAATATTGGTTCTTGAGACAACAAACTCAGCCGTTTCCCAAAGGAGTAAATATACAAGTGGAAGCTGGCCGCTACACTTTTGTTCCTTCGCTTCCTCTATATGTCGTCATTGACCTTGAACATCCTGCAGACGGGGCAATTATTTCAGAGAGGACGAAATTCAGATGGACAAAGAGTCAATATCTGCAAGAGTACGAATTTTCGTTGGTTCGAAGGGATATAAATGCAGACGTTTTAGAAGGAGAGATTATCTTTAAACGCCGACCGGTCAAAGGGACAGAGTTTCAGCCCAACAAGCCGCTAAAGCCCGGCATTTACTGGTGGACGGTTTCTTCCAACTCAAATGGTAAATCAATCACCGCCCCAAAAGAAGATTATTATGGCGGTGTTCAAATCCTTCTTCCTGGAGAGAGTCCGGTGTCCAGTCTGGGCTATGGAAATGATTTTGCCGTCTCGTCACCTTCGGGGAAAGTGATGACCAGAGAAACGCCATCTCTTATTCTTGCTGCAATACCAGCACCCCGGAAAAACAAATCAGGTAAGCGGGGAAATTTATCCGACCTTTACAGTCGGCGGACAAAATCGGGAAGATTGCATACCTTACTTGCAACCGATAACATCATCAAACTTGGAGGTTCAAAACAGGCCCGAAAAATAGGAAAAACACTGCTTACGATGTATGGAGAAAAACACAGCGTAGGGCTGGCACCAGGTCCTGAAGTTTCAATGGCAATGATGATTGGCCTTTGTGATTGTTCCTTGGTGTGGATATCCGGGCATCCATGGAAACCTGGTACAGGATTGAAGGCATCGGATATCAAAATTCTTTATTTGACGGAAAAAGTGATTGAAGAGATGGGCAATACATACTTCTACATAAAACCTGCGACACTGTCGGCTGGAACATATATGAACCAATCTAAAGATGTGCGAACAATCGGAATATATCGATAGTCAAAATTTTACAGCATCAGGAATCTACTAAGTTCTTCAGCATCTGATCGAAAGAGGTGACTTGATAGTATTCGTTCGCCACACTGAAGTTGCGCTAATAGGTGGCGTGGGTATTGTTTAGAAGGAACATTTCAAATTCGTTCCGAACCAGGGGAGAGAACTGTTATTGATATTTCAATCCCCATTTGAAGACAGCTCCAACTTATCAAAGGTTTTTACGGCCATAAAAATGTTGTCATACCGTCAGAAACAGTATGATATCACAAGTTCCCCGTTTTGGTGATATTCTCAGAGACTGTCGAAAAACCCTAAATCTGTGAATTTAGCGTTTGTAAGTTGTTGATTTTATTATATGCGAAATTGCTAAAGTCGCCATTTTTTGACTTTTTCGATAGTCTCTCAATATATCCAAACTTCATGGATATTAGATTTGACAAAAAATATCCGATAAAATATTGTTGAAATCAAAGAACACCCTCCCTCTATTTTTGGTAAAAGAAAAGGACTTTAGAATGACATTCAGGAAATTCACAGTCCTTATTTCATCCCTGCTTTTTCTTTGCTCAACTGTCGCCCTGTCTGCTGAAAATCGCGGTATAAAACTAAATGTTGAGCGTCTTGCTCTTGTTATCGGCAACAGCGCCTATCAAACGGCACCGCTTAAAAATCCTTTTAACGATGCTGAGGATATGGCTGCAACTCTCAGGAATTTGGGCTTTAAAGTCGTTCTCAAGAAAAATGCAGATCAGAGAACAATGGAAGATACCATCAGATATTTTGGCAAGCAATTAAAGGGGGGTGGTGTAGGATTATTCTATTTTGCCGGGCATGGTATGCAGGTCGATGGTCGCAATTATCTCATTCCGATTAATGCTAAAATTGATTCAGAATCTGATGTAAAATATGAAGCAGTTGATGCAGGCCGCGTGCTGGGAAAGATGGAAGATGCTGAAAATCAAATAAACATTGTTATACTTGATGCTTGCCGCAATAATCCATTTTCTAGGAATTTTCGAACCAGTGAAAGAGGCTTGGCTAGAATGGATGCGCCCAAAGGCTCTCTTATCGCATATGCTACGGCCCCTGGAGAAGTTGCTGCCGATGGTTCTGAAAGAAATGGAATTTTTACAAAATATTTAATGAAACATATGATTGAACCGAATTTGCCCATTGAGCTGGTTTTAAAGCAGGCTAGAATTGATGTCGCACGTGCAACAGGAGGGCGACAAATTCCCTGGGAGTCTTCATCACTGATGGGTAATTTTTATTTCAATTCTGAGAAGAGCACCCCTAAAACTGAAAAAGCGGATAAACCGGACCCTCTTTCAGAAAGTGTACCTCAAACTCAAGGGGCTGCGATTTCTCCGGGACAGTATTTTAGGCCCGCTCCAAGTCCGAATTATAATCCGGCTGAACCCTGGACCGGCGAATGGCATGTAGAAGGGATGACGAATAAAGAATGGAAAATGAAGCAAAAAGGCAATATTATGAAAGGATCCACAGAGTTCTTTGATTTAATGGGCAAAGTTAGTGGAAGTCAATTAAAAGGAAGATTGAATGCAGAGGGTGAAATTTACTATTTTGTTATAAACATGTCTCAAGATCATCAGTTCTTTGAAGGAAATTTATTGGGGAGATATGGTAAACCCATTAAAGGAAAAAGGAAAGAGTAAATCTCACAGAAGGATATTCAAAATTTTATCACATTCACGACAAACTATTTGCTACAAATCTGCTCGATACCCCCCCCCTTTCAAAATTGCGATATCTCCAACATATCGGCACTTCTGAAATCCTGAAAAAGTTGTGATATCCATTCCGTATCTCAAGATTTCATACGGGCTACCTCTGTAACGTTTAGACCTATGAGATCTGTCTAAAAAGTGGCGCTCCCCCAGTGTGGTTACCTGCCGTCACTCAATAATCTCAAGTATGTAACTTTTCCTTGTTTTTCCAGCAGCGGCACGTAATATTGTCCGAATTGCTTGGGCTGTTCTGCCCTTTTTGCCAATGACCTTTCCTATATCCGTCTTTGCAACGCTTACTTCCAACACTGTGGTGTGGCTGCCTCCAATTTCATTAACAGAAACCTCTTCCGGTTGATCAACAAGTGCTTGTACGATTTCAGTGATCAGATCCTTCATCTCCCAGTCTCTCCCCTCTCTGTTATCCTGTGATTATTCAGAACCAAACTATATCGATCCTACTTCTACATGCAATATAAAATTAGTAAGCACTGTATTAGGGGGCTGGATTCCAGCAGGATATGGGCTTACAAAATAAAAGGGGTGGCTCCGAAAAGCCACCCCAGATGGTGCAATTTAGATCAAATATATCAACTCAACTTCCACAGCACCGAGCGTCTCAATTTAATAAATGAAATGTAAATGTCAACCCTTTTTTAAAAATAATCAGCGGCCTACCAAACTCTGTGTAAATAAATCATCCCTCAATAGCCAATTGTCGGCCTCGTCCGTGGAATCTTGGAATTTTGTGGAACGATCATTTTGCCCCAATGCAAAAAAGCTGCTCTTTCAAAATAGCAGATATCCAACAAATCGGTAAATATCAAATCTGAAAATGTTGTGATATCGCTTTTATATCTCAAGTTTAATATTCCGCCACTTTCGTTACTATCTAAAATTGTATATTAGACATACGTAATCCATTCTTTCACTGAATTGTGAACTTCGGCTATGAACCTCTAATTTGAAAATTTTGTGGATGGCTTCACCAAACCTAAAACCTCATGGCCCTACTCCAACATCTCCCCTGAAAAGCATCAAAATTTACCCAATTTAAATTCCAGCTAAATACCTGAACCGACAGCCTTAAAATTTTTTAGGATTTTCTGTAACAGGGTTTTGGGGGAGGCACTAAAGAACAATTTCAACAACACAACGGTATCTTAATGTGTGTGACCCATTGGGTTTAATTAAAACCGCCGTTGCCTGAGTTTTCACTCACGCACTGCCAGAAATACGGCCAATTTTGATCATCGGTACAATCACCGATAAAGCCGCCGAAACGACCCAGTTCGTAATCTTTGGTTATGATGTAACCATGGGGGGATTTAACCGGTTTTGTGGAATCGTTGTTGCCCGGCTTATTTGCAGCCGTTGCCTTTTTACCGGCATCAGATTCGATCTGAGAAACATCTGAGGGCAGGTTCGCAACGCATGCGATCAAATTGATCATCACAATTAAAGCAACGAGTTTTTTCATAATCGACGTCTGGAATTTCATATTCGGCGGCTGATGTTTTTTTTGGGTCGCCTTTTTCAGATATTAAAAAACTTAATCTATACCCATAAAAATTAACACGAGTTCTGATTTTGTAAAGTAAATTTGTTGCGTTTGACCCTTGCCGCTGCTTATTGAGGTATTATTTTTAAGTGTTTGGCAATTCTTTGGAATTTAATCTAAACACAAAACCCTAGAAGTCATCTCAAAATTTGGATTTTGGTCCCATATCAAGGCGGCCGCGAAATTCAAGCCGGAGGAATACGTTGGTATTTCGAGGACATGAAGTGAGCGCCCAACGCAGAGATGGGGACAAAAGACTTTTTTGAGATGACTTCTAATCAACCAAATACTGAAAAAGTTTCAATATCGAAACCTTTTCTAAAAGGAGGTCGAATTATGACAAAAGTTAAAACTTTTGCAAGTCCCTTAAGAATTTTTCATGCCAAAAAGGAACTCGAGGAACTCGATACCATGATTAACAAATTCATCGAGGACAATAAGGTGCAGAAAATAATTTCAGTCAGTGATGCCCCCACGTCCGATGATAAGGGGGCGACCATCGGATTAATCCGCGTCCTGGCTTATGAATAACAGGTGCTTTTATTCTGCCCGGTAGGGTTCTTTAATTGGAAAAAAATCCAGGCACCGAATAAATTAATGGCCATGGTTTAAGTGTTCAGGTGTCGGGTGTCAGGTGTCAGGATTACGAACTTAACGACATTCAGATTTATTGAGTGGGGCAGCCCTCCGCGGCTGCCTTTTGCTGGCTGGCACAGTGGCCAGCCTTACTATTTGACGCTTAGGCCGCTGGCTTTTCGCTTCTTGCTTCTGGCCAGAAGCCAGCAGCCAGAGACATCTGCGGGTCGAATGCTGACACCTGACACCCGACACCTGAAACCACTTCTAATTGGGTTCTGGAGTTTGGTGCTTACTGAACGTTTTCCGAAACTGTTCGCGCAGATTATCGCGCCAGCGCTTAAAGAGCGGCTTAATGGCTTTGTAGAAAGGGCTTTTCTTGGACTCGGTGACGTCTTCTGCAACCAGCACCGTAAAGCCGGCGTGCTGGTCACGTGAATGACCCGCTTTCAACGGCTCTAAGCGAACCTGCATGCCATCTTCAACACGCATGTTTTGTCGGGCAATTGTTGCTTCTTTTTTGCCGTTGGTAAAACTGCTGCGGTTGCTCCAGCAAATATAGCCTTCTTTATACACCCCCATCACCAATTTTTTTTCGGGATGATCCGGGATATTAAAATAGCCGTCTTCATCGGAAAGATCCTGGGCGGAATCAAATGTTTGAGTCGTTCCGGAATTGGTTTCCGACGGATCTTCGTACCAGCGAACGGCAACTGCGGCACCTTTAATCGGATGTTCCGTTTCGGCATCCACCACGCGCCCGTTAATGATGCATTTTGGTGTGCAGGCAGCCAGGGAAAGAAAAAATAAAATAAACGTCAGAAACAATTTAATAGGTTTGGCTTTCATAAATCCCCCCTAAAAAGCCGTCGGATTATCTGGTTCGGTACAGCCCCTGCCCTTTAAAGGACAGGGGCTGACTGAACCATAATAAGGTTAACCTCCCCCAATGCCGTTGTTTTTCCCGGTAACGACCCCAATTTAAATTGAGGGCCCGACAAAAAAAGATGCACGCGCATCCGAGAAGTCTCCAGCTTTTGTATCGGCACTTTTTTATGAAAGTTTAGCAGTTTTTAATTCAATCTTGACCTCAATTTTGCTTGACAATAATATCAGATAAAAACCATCTTATTCGCGGGTTTAGTTGCAGTTATCTCGATTCGTTACTATTAACGTAACGTTTTTAATTATTTGCAACCTATTGCAAAATATGCTATAAGTTACTGAAAAAGAAATGATTTGCTAACTCTGCAACCAACAAGCCGCGCGAGGCATCATGAAACGAACCCTATCTAAGACCGAGGCCAAGGTTGTCCTCGATCTCGAGTGGCGAAACCAGAAAACCGTCACACTGGCCGAGCTGCGCAAGGCGTTGGGGGCATCGCAGAACTACGCACGTCTGTTCGCCCATCGCCTGGTGAAGAAAGGCTGGCTCGAGCGCCTTCGGCCGGGACTCTTCCAACTCATCCCGGCCGACCGGGGCCCCGAGGGCGTGGGCGACACGAACCCGCTTGCAGCAGGTGCCGTGCTCGTCACGCGTTACTTTTACTCTTTTGGCACGGCCTGCACGCACCACGGCCTCACCGAGCAGGTGTTCTCTGAAGTGTACCTGGCGTGCCGGGAGCAGCGCAGGCCGGAGATCATTCGTGAACAGCGCTACGTCTTCGTTCACGTTCCCGAGCGACGCTTCTTCGGCTTCGGGCAGATCGCGGTCCTCGGAGAACCGGTCCAAATGGCTACCGCCGAGCGGGCATTGCTGGACGCCATCGACCGGCCTCGGTACGCCGGCGGTATCGGGGAGGTGTCGAGCATCGCAGCACGCGGCGCCACCAGGATTTCCTGGGATGTACTGCTCGATTTCGTCCGCCGCTGGAGCTCTTCGGCGCTCGTCCAGCGCCTGGGCTATTTTCTCGATCTCCATCAGGCACGCGTACCAGACTACGTGAAGGCGGCCCTGCTCGATCTCGTCAGACCCAAGAGCAAGATCCTGCTCGCATCGCGCCGCAGGTGGGGAACGACCGGCAAGCTCGTGCGGACCTGGAACGTGGTGGAGAATGTCCCGTGCGATGTCCTCATGCCCAAAGAGGAGAAGCCTCGGCGGCGGGTGGTTTTTTTCAGCAAGGAGAGCCGATGATTGCCGACAAGTTCGTCGACCTCTACGCGCACAACAGCGGACTGCGCGATAAGCTCGTGGCCGAACGGGATGTGGTTCTCACTTATGCCTTGCGCGCGATGGTGGATGCTCAGGTGATGGAGCACCTGGCTTTCAAGGGGGGCACCTGCCTTCGCAAACTGATCTTCGGCTCTGTGGGGCGTTTCTCCGAAGACCTCGACTTCACCTTGGACACCGAACGTCCCGAGGACGATGTGCTCGTCGAACTTGTCGAGGTCTTGAATAGCGAGCATTTCGGTATCGTGTTCACCTTTGACGAGTACTACAAAACCGAGGACGGCACATCCTTCGGTGGCGACGTCTTCTACCGGCATGTGTGGAACGACTTCGGCCACTTCCGGTTACAGATAAGCCTTCGCGAGCGCCCGACCCTGCCCGTCGTCTTGAGAGCAATGCAGGGCCAGGCGTACTTCGATTACCTTGAGTTCGACCTCTTCGAGGTGCGGTCGCTGCAAGTCATTGAGATGATCGCCGAAAAGGTGCGCGCCGCCTTCCAGCGCGTTAAAGTCCGGGATCTCTACGACTTGCATCGCTTTGCCACCACGCCTTTCAACGGTGAGATCCTTCGAGGCCTCGTGGTGCTGAAGCTCTGGCAGGCGCGCGATCCCTTCGATCCGCAGGCCTTCTTCGTCAAGCTTCGCGGCGCTACCTACGACTGGGATGACGTGCGGCGCCTGGTCCGCACGACGGAGCAAATCGAGCCCACTGAGATCATCGAGACCGTGGAGAAGCGATTCGCCATGCTTCACCAGCTCACCGAGCTCGAGCAGCAAGTGATCGCCGACGCCAAGAGCGGCTGGAACGAGCCCCTCGCAGAGCGTCTGCGCGCCGAGATCTCCAATCTGGCAAACAGCCAGAAGCACAGGTGAGCGCTCGGGAGCGCCGAGAGGCGGGAATAGCTTCGGCGCATGTATGATTTTGCACTTCGCTGTCCCAAGTCTCCTGCTCGATCATGGAAAAGCCGTCGGATTAGAGCCAGGCAAAAGGCAGGAGCCTCTTTATCCTTCTTAAACGGCTGTTTTTAATCATGTTGTACGCCTGGGTATCTTCTGTAAAAGGCGTCCAAAATTTCAAGCAGATCCGGCGTCAGAGATTCCCGGACAAGGGTTTCGATTTCTGATGGAACCGGGCCATAGAAAGCCTCGGCAATTGCCCCGGTGATGCAGGCCAGGGTATCACTGTCGCCACCAAGAGATATTGCATTGCGAACGGCATCCTCATAGGAATGTGAATCCAGAAAACAGATTATTGCCTCCGGCACCGTGCCCTGACAGGACACATCGAACGCATAGTCCGGGCGGATACCATCTACGGTTCGGGCAAGGTCATAGTCAAAGTGTGCTGATATTTCCCCTCGTACGATGGTTTTGTCGTGGGTTGTTCGGGCCAGAAACACCGCCAGGGCTGTCGCCTGAGCGCCCTTGATGCCCTCGGGGTGATTGTGTGAAATCGCAGCTGAAAGCTTGGCTTGCTCCAGGATGGTATTAACGTTATCAAAGGCAAAGCCGACCGGACTGACCCTCATGGCCGACCCATTTCCCCAGCTGTTGTAAGGTCTTGGCTGGTCGGAGGAAAGCCAGCGGATGAAAGAACCGCCGTAGCCGGCATGGGGGTAACGCCGGCCCAAATCCCATACGGCCTTCAAATAGTCGCGGTCGCCAAGAATGGCCTTGGCAACGGCCAGGGTGAGAACGGTATCATCAGTGAATCGACATCGGGGGTCAAATAACGGAAACTCCTTGGTTTTAATGGGGCGGGCCTCATAAATGGACCCGATAATATCACCGCCAATTGCTCCGATCATGTATCGCCTTTCTGACCAGTAAAAGTCACACGCCGAGGATGCTGCGAATATTTTTCAGCCGCCCGCGCGCGATGGGAATCCGGCGGTTGACGGGGGGATCGAGCCGCAGGTCGAAGTCTTTTGATTTGCGCGGCGTAAGAGAGCGGACGCGATTTAAATTGACAATGTATTCCCGGTGGCAGCGCACAAATGCCGGTGCCGGCAGCTTGCGGGCAAGCTCCTGTATCCGCTGTACGGATAGATAAGGTTTTTTTCGCCTGGTTCGAATCAGCGTATCATGTCCCTTAGCTTCGAGATAAAAAATTCCCTCGATTTCGATTAGATCGATTGAACCATCTTTTCCTTTCACAGGTAGCCTTTTTACAATTCCATCCATCATCCCGGCCTGTCCTCCAATGTGTTTTTTAAAATCTTAAAGAGTTTTTTGTCTTACGCCTTGCACCATGCGCTATGCCCCTTGCATTTTTTAGACATGTCCCTTTCCGTCATGAGTTGCCCCCCTGAGGTCATGAATCGTCCTTCTGCGTCATGACTTGTCTGCCTTTGGCACGAGCTGGCAGAGGTATCATTTTTGTTCAAATGTAAATAAAGATATCCCTTTTTTCCGCAATAATTTATGTTTGCATGCCTTTATGAATCATTATCAGAGATAAAGGATAAAGTGTCAAATCTTGATTAGTGCTTAATCGGTTTACCGATACAATTTGTTACAAACTGTTACACCCCTGAAAAGCATTCTGCTTTCATCCTGATTATATTTTTACCATCGATAATTTAATTTTCTTTTCAAACTCTCATTCGTTGTTTTACAACAAAGGAGGAATCATGGTAAAAAAAAAGGTAACCATCGTTTTAATTTGTGTTTTTATTTCAGCAGCGCTGCTTTTTACCGGCTGTCGCTCTCATTCCCCGGAAGGGAAAGCTGAGTTTATGGCGGATTACATTGCCGAGACGCTTGACTTGAACGATGGGCAGAGAGCTCAACTCGATGGGATCAAAGATGAATTTCTGGCCAAGGCCAAGGAAATGCATGCCCAAAAAGAGGCCATGCATGCTGAGCTGGTGGCCGAGCTGCGCAAAGAGGACATTAACCAGGAAAATTTAAAAGGTCTAATTGCTCAGAAGCGGGCCCAAATGGATGAAATTATCAATCTGGCGATGATCCGCCTGGTCGAATTTCACAAAACCCTGTCACCGGAACAAAGGGAAAAATTGGTTGCGAAGCTTGAATATTTCCATGAGAAGCATCAGCATAGATGGGAGTAGGAAGTTGCGCGTTGCGGGTTTCGGGTTACGAGTTGTCCAGTTCCAGGCGGTTTCCGATTTACACGCAACGCGCAACACGTAACCCGGAACCATAAAATCTAAAATCCGAAATCCAAAATCCGAAATCACATGACGCCCACTATTCTGATTATCGATGATGATGCCAAGCTGAATCAGCTGCTCAAAGATTTTTTAAAAGACTTTGGTTTCGATGTCGTCACGGCCACCCATCCGACCCAAGGTTTAAAAAAGCTGAAACAGGCATTGCCGGACCTGGTTATTCTGGACATCATGCTGCCGGAAATGGACGGTTTTGAAGTCTGCAAAACGGTTCGCCAGACCAGCAACGTGCCGATCATCATGTTAACGGCCAGAGGGGAAGTCACTGATAAGGTGGTCGGGCTTGAGCTGGGAGCTGATGATTACCTGGCAAAGCCCTTTGAACCCCGGGAACTGGTGGCCCGGATTCAATCGGTTCTACGCCGCACCCGGCCGTTAAGCGTTACGCCCAACCTCTCGTTTAACCGGTTGACCATCAATCTGGATAAACGCACTGTTCTGCTGGATGAAAGCCCGGTTGACCTGACAACCAATGAGTTTGCCGCTTTGGCCCTGCTGGCTGAAAATGCCGGCAAAGTCCTGAATCGTGATCAGATTTTGCAGGAGCTGCGGGGCATTGACTGTGATGCTTTTAATCGCTCGGTGGACATTACCATGAGCCGCTTGCGTCAAAAACTTAAAGATGATCCCCGGTCTCCTGAATTTATTAAGACGGTCTGGGGCATTGGATATGTATTTGTCGCGGATCACACAGCGACGAAGAAGCATAAAGATTGACGATTTTCTATTGAAGATTGACGATTTAAGGAATTCTTTCAATTTTTAAAATCTATCATAAAAATAGAGGAGCAAAGCGACATCCACAAATCGTCAATTGACAATCGTCAATATTCAATCGTTTTGAGATTGGAAGATATACCGATAATAATATTTTACAACAAAATACATCAAAAATTGGCGGTACCTACCTAACATGCCAACCAAATGGTTTAATAAAATCTTCCGATCGGTATTTACCAAGCTGCTACTGGTTATCGTCCTCGCCGGTATTTGCATCAACCTGGTGGTGGGCGGATTTTTCTGGCACTATCGCAATTTGGCTGGAGGCCCGTTTCATAAAAATGTGGTTCAATACCTCAATTATCTGATTGCCGATATGGGCAGCCCGCCCCGTCTGGAGCGCGCCCGGGAAATCGCCCGCCAGTCATTCCTGGAAATCCGCTACGAAAGCCCGGATTTAAGCTGGAGCACCTCCGCTGATCTTCCGACGGCTTTCAAAGGGCGGTTTATTGCCTGGCGTCAAAACCCCGATGTTCGCCTTGGAAAGTATCGTGGCCGGCATTTAATTGAAGTCGACCGGAAAGCGGGCCGATTTATTTTCGGTCTGTCTCGAAATTTGCAAATCGACAGCGAGCGTAACCGGCTGCTGGTCGTTATGTTTATGCTTTTAACCGCGATTTTAGCGGCTGCTTTTTTTGCGATTCGATTCATTTTAAGGCCGGTAAAATGGTTAAATACCGGTGTTCAGGAGGTCAGCCGGGGGAATTTGAAACATCGGGTGCCGCTGAAAAAATCGGATGAGCTCCGTGACCTGGCGGCCGCTTTTAATGATATGACGGATCGCATCCGGGATATGCTGCATACCAAAGATCAACTGCTTTTGGACATCAGCCATGAGCTGCGGACCCCGGTTACAAGAATGAAAGTGGCACTTGAATTTTTGCCCGACAGCCAGGCCAAACAAAGCCTTCAGGCTGACATCGAAGAAATGGAAAAAATGGTCACTGAGATCCTGGAAACGGCCCGCCGGCACCACAAATATGCCAATTTGAAGAAACAGCCCACCAACCTGGCCAAGCTTCTGAAACAAAAGTTGACGGTTTTTGAAAACCAGCCGCCAGGAATTGAAATCGTTGATCTTCCCTCTGAGATTGAGGCCGAGGTGGACCCCGAGCAGATCAGAACGGTATTCGAAAACGTGCTCAACAATGCCATCAAATATTCCCAACCGGATAGTGAGCCCATCCAGGTATCCTATAAATGCCGGGAATCCTATGCCGTCATCCGGATCACGGATTTTGGAATTGGCATCCCGCAAGAAGAGCTATCGCATATTTTCGAACCGTTTTATCGGGTGGATAAGTCCCGCTCCAAAGAGACCGGGGGTTACGGGTTGGGCTTGAGCTTATGCAAGACGATTATGGAAGCCCATGACGGCAAAATTGAGGTGCAAAGCCAGCCGGAAGAGGGAACGACCGTATCTTTATTTTTTCCTTTAACTAAAAGTTGACGATCTGTTGATCGATGAGAGGAATCACAATGACGAAACATCATGAAACCAAACCGACGGGTGCCGGCAAAAGCAGTTTTAGGCTGATTGATTCTGCCAAATTTTTTCGTGAGCTCGATTTAAATAAAGGGGCCACATTTCTGGATGTTGCCTGCGGCTGGGGCGCCTATTCGCTGGCGGCTTCGGATATCATCGGCAAAGACGGTCAGGTATATGCGGTTGATTTATGGGAAGAAGGGATTTTAAGCTTAAGAAACCAAGCCGGTAAAGGGATCCAAAACATTACGACTTTTGTCAGCGATGTCGCTCAAAGCATTCCGGTTGAAAATGATTGTGTGGATGTCTGCCTGATGGCAACAGTGCTGCATGATTTTGTCGGAGATAAAGTTGACCGGCAAGTGATGAAAGAAATTGTCAGGGTAATGAAATCGGAGGGCACCCTGGCAATTGTAGAATTTAAAAAAAAGGACGGCCCGCCGGGACCCCCGAAACCCATTCGGTTATCGCCGGAAGAAGTTGTCAAAATCGTATCGGCATTTGGCTTTCAACAGAATCGTTATACGGAAGTCGGGCCTGATAATTATTTGCAGATTTTCATAAAAAAAGATTGATGCACTCGTAAAAAGTCAAAAAAGCAAACTTTTTACGAGTGTGTTTTGTATTTGGTGTTTAGTGTTTAGTATTCCAACATGCCGATATAGCATCATATATTTTATACCAAACACGAAACACCAAACACTTGATGAATTCGACTTTTTACGAATTCATTAAGGTTGCAAACTCTCATTTGACCATCCTGCCATCAGCCTCTTTTTTTTATTAAGTTTCTCCTTTGTTTCCCGATAACTATAAAAAATACTTAGAAATATTGGCCCTGGAGTCACCCGGGATGAATTGGGGCGTTATTCTAATAAGGGGCTGATATTTAATAGAATATGCCCGTCAGCGGGCGAAAAGAGATCTTGATGAAAATATGCTGTGACTATCATCCGACCCAACCGGCGCACTGGAACTGTGAAAAATGCGGGACCAATTTATGTCCCGCATGTGTTATCCGACGCGATCAGGAGGGTTATGCCAAAGGCCAGAAACTCCATCTGTGTCCGAAGTGCTATCTTCCGGTCGAATGGATCGGTGTCGGCAATTTGATCGATCCTTTCTGGAAACGGTTGCCTAAGATTTTTGCCTACGGATTTTACCCGCAGCCCCTGATTTTATTGGCCGTGATCGCGGTGATCAGCGCCTTTATCCCAAGTTCGGGTATATTCTCCCTGGTGGCTCGCGGGCTGCTGGGGATGATGATCCTTAAATATTCATTCGAATCCCTTAAGGCAACCGCCGGCGGGAACCTCAAACCGCCCAGAATCAATGCCGAGACGATTTCCGCCGATATCGGTCCAGTCGTCAAACAGGGAATCATGTATTTGCTTATCGGCGTTTTGATATTTTATCTGGCCGCAACATCCGGCCCCTTTATCGCCTATCCTGTCTTTTATCTGGTCGGCCTGCTGGTTCCATCCATGATTATTATTTTGGTGACCAGCTCCAGCCTGTTGAACGCGCTAAATCCCCTCGCCGTTGGTACCATCGCCATTCGCATCGGCTGGGCCTATCTGCTGGTATATGTTTTCTTTTCGATTTTGGGCAGTGCGCCCGCTGTTTTAGGACACTATCTTATCAAACACTTTCCGGAAGCGCTGCAATTGCCCATGATGACTTTTGCCCAGGGTTTCTATACGATCATTACCTACCATTTACTGGGTTACGTCATTTTGCAGTATCATGAAGAGGTGGGTTATCAGGTGGACCAGGATGATTTCCGGGACCCCAGCGAGCAAGCATCAGAACCCCGGCAGGCTGATCCGGATGCACCGGTGTTGAATGCCGTGAAGCCTCTGATACAGGAAGGCAAATTGGATGAGGCCCTGACGCTGATTATCAAGATGACGGCGGTGACCGGTATACAGGGCCTCAATCTTGCCGAACGGTATTACACCCTGTTGAAAATGAGGAAAAAAATACCGGAAATGCTGACGCATGCCGAAAAGTTTCTGGAGTTATTGGCCGCCCGGGACGACAAGACCAAGGCTTTAAAGGTCTATATTGAATGTAAAAAAATTAAGCCGGACTTTCTGCCGGATGCCACGGCCTTGTTCAAGCTGGCGGGATGGCTGGCCGAAATGGGAAAATCCAAAGAAGCCATCGCTACTTACAACCGCCTGGTAAAAGAGTACCCGGAGCATAGGCTGGTACCCAAAGCCTTTTACCGTGTGGCCCAGATCTTTCAGGACCGCTTAATGAGCCCCGACAACGCCCGAAAAATCCTTACCGGCGTCAAACAGAAGTACCCGGATCATGAAATCATCCCCCATGTGGAAAATTATCTGGCCAATCTTGGATAATCGATATCAGATGATCTCACACTTGACAAAGCGTACGTTAAGGCGTACTGTTAAATATACAAAAGAAAATCATTAGAGGTCATCATGCCAACCTTAACAGCAACTGAAGCTAGATCAAAGCTTTACCGACTCATAGACGAAACAGCATCTTCCCATGAGCCAATTGTCATAACTGGTAAGCGTGGCAGCGCCGTGCTTATCTCAGAGGATGATTGGCGCTCCATACAGGAAACCCTTTACCTGCTAAATATTCCCGGCATGCGGGAATCCATTAGGAATGGTTTAGCCACCCCAATCAAGGAATGCACAGAGGAACTTGACTGGTAATGTGGCGGGTCGTTTTTACAAAACAGGCTCAAAAAGATGCCAAAAAGATAGCTGCTGCCGGATTGCGAACCAAAGCTGAAAAGCTCCTGGATATCCTTCGAGAAAAATCCTTATAAGACACCTCCGACTTATGAAAAACTATTAGGCGACTTATCGAGAGCCTATTCCCGCCGTATAAATATACAATACCGATTAGTTTACCAAATTTTAGATAATGAAAAAGTTGTCAAAGTTATTCGCATGTGGACGCATTATGACTAGAACCCATCTCAAAAATGTCTTTTGGCCCAATATCTTTGTTGGTGCCCCGCTTTAAATCCTCAACATACAACAGTATGCCTCCGGTTTAAAGCTCGGCCCCGCCGCGATCTTGAACCAAAATCCTATTTTTGAGATGGGTTCTAGCCAGGCATAACCGTCTTTTGATTGCGGATTTTGGATTTTGGATTGCGGAATTAAATAAATTGAATCCTCTGACTATAGCGGTTATCATAAATATGTTCCGCTAATCTGTCATTGCGAGGAGCTTAGCGACGAAGCAATCTTTTTGAAAACCTGAGAGATTGCTTCGCTTCGCTCGCAATGACTTAAAAAAGATTCGCTAAGTCAATCGGAACATATTTTTGACAATTACTATAGCCATCTGTCTTCTGTTGTCTGGCCTCTGTCCTCTGACAAAACCTGACACCTGAACACTGACACCTGACACCATAGACATTGTGTTGTTTAAAAAACTCAACTGAACTAAAATATACCACACGACTCTTGTAACATTTTTGTGGGACACAACACTAGCCTAAATGACACAACTCGAGGATCAACATATGCCATCGAAGAAAACAAGATTAGACAAAGACAAAATGAACCGGATTGTCGCTGAGGCCTGGCGTAGCCGCCAGCAGCGAGAGCAGGGTTATCGGGAGCAAGCGCTCAAGATTTATCCCTGGATCTGTGCGCGGTGCGGGCGTGAATTCCAAGGCAAGAAACTTCGTGAGCTCACGGTCCATCACAAAGACCACAACCACGATAACAATCCGCCCGACGGGAGCAACTGGGAACTACTGTGTCTCTACTGCCACGACAATGAGCACTCGCGATATCTGGATCAGGATGGGTATGACGAGGTGACGCCGGGCGGCGAGCAAGAGACATCTCCCATCCATAAGCCCTTCGCCAATCTCAAAACCTTATTGAAGAATAAAAAATAGCCGCTTAATTTCGAATAAATATCTTAGGCCGGAGCACCGTGTGCTTTATCAGGTTTTTGAAAATTTCGGCTGGCGATTTGAGCTTCTGCAGACTGCGGGTATTTTTTCCCGAGCAGAATTAAGCATCTTTGATACTTTTCCTTAACTCCCTTCTGGCGAAATCCCTCCGCCAGCTTTAAAAGGGCCTGCGGGATTCCGGGCAAATTCGGTTTCTGTTTTAAAAACATGGCCATGATGCCTTCGGCTTTTTCCGGATATCCCAATCCGGCCAGAACGGCAATCATCCGCAAATACAGATCCGCCGACAGGCAGGGCTGACCGGCTGATCGGGTATATTCTTCATAAACCTGACCGGCGGTGTTGTGATGGGCGCTATCTGTGGTGAGGCGATCAAGCAATTGTCGGGCGGTTTCGTGAAACCGTGGATCCCGGGGATTGTTCTTATGAATATTGAACAGATGAGTCAGGGCACCGATATGCCCGGGGTCTTTCGTTAGCGCCTGCTCAAGTAACCGGCTGCCGGCAGCCATTTCCAATCGGCCGACATGCTCCAGCGCCCTTTCAATCAAAGGAGAAATTTCATCTACGGGTTCATCGGTTTCCAGCGTATCCGCATTCGTTTTCCGAAATAGAATAAAACCGATCAGCCCGAGCACCGCGCCGGAAAGCAAGCCACCCAGATGAGCCTCATAAGCCACATTGCCGATGCCGTCGGTATAGAGGAAATAGATTTCTTTGGCGATCCAGACCGGCAGCAGAATAATGGCCGGGGCTTTGAAATAGTTAAAATATACGCCTAAAGAGTAAAAAAATTTCACTTTCTTTCGGCCGTATAAAACACAGAAAGTGCCCATCAGCCCGGAAATCGCTCCGGAAGCACCCACCATATGGATGCTGCTTTGGGGATGCATCAGCCAGAAAAGCAATACGGCCCCAAGGCCGGTGAACACATACGTGGCACTGCAGAAAACCCTGCTGCTGCCCATTTCAATCATGCAGCCCACCAGCCACAAAAATATCATGTTGCCCAGCAGATGCTGAAAGCTGCCGTGTAAAAACATGTAGGTGAAAAAGGTGATGGGTTTTGACTCGGCCGGGGTAAATCCGTATTTCGCAGAAATAATTTTTGAATGCAGGTGTTCATACCAGTTTTTTAACTGTTTCCATTCGTGATACTCCGGATCCCGCGGTGTGATAATTTCTTCATTGCGCAGCTTTGCATTAAATTCGCCATCCTCCCGCATCTTGAGATAAAGCTCAATTAGCTCTTCATCATTGAGTCGGTCTAAATCCTGTGGATCAAATGGTTTCTCAGCAGTCGCCTGGCGGTATTCAATGAAACGTGAAATTTCGATTTCAGCCAAACCGGATGTAAAATAATATCCTTCGGCCTGCATGTACTGTTTGGCCTGATGCGATTGAAAAATGAAAAATACCAAACAGTTAATCAGTATAAGGCCGATGGTGACCAGCGGCAGATTGCGTCGGCTGATTTGACCGGTTACCGGAACGATAAACATAAATGATTTTGCCTTTGAGCTTTTGAATGTTTCGAAGCGGACCGTATGCGTGATGGTTTACCCGATCCTAATCCGGAAAAAATAGAGTCTGTCTATCAAGGGATATTCGGCATAAATAGGCGATTTCTTTAGAAGCCATCTCAAAAATAGGATTTTTGTTCAAGATCGCGGCGGGACCGAGTTTCAAACCGGAGGCATACTGTTGTATGTCGAGGATTTGAAGCGAGGCACCAACAAAGATATTGGGCCAAAAGACATTTTTGAGATGGGTTCTATTTCAAAGAAGACCTGGTAAGGGATAGAAATGTAATCGATGTCTTCTTGAAAACTAAAACGATTTCTAATTTTATGGGAATGAGTGGACAAGGGAATCTGACAAAAACCGATCTATGTTGAATGAGGGGCTATAGCGGTTGTCATAAATATGTTCCGTTTGCCAGATATTCTAACCGGCGAAAATGCAAGGGGTAGACCCCTGAAATTATAATCAACATGACAACCGCTATATTATTAGAGCGTTTGGATCAACCCATATTGGACGTTATCGACAACCCGGAGAAGACACAACAAACTACCGCTATCGGAACGTTATTCTGACAAACGCTCTACATGCTTCAGGATTTCTTTTTCCTTTTCAAATACCTGGCTTTCCAGGTCGTCTGCTTCTTTTGTCAACTCTGCTACAAATAGGTTATCTTTTATCGAGCTTAAGTTTATTTTTACATTGTACAGCGATGCCAGAACAGCCGTCCGAGCGGTCATGGCCGCCACCGTTCCGTCGGTGATTGCGTTTGGGTTACCATCAGCGATGACCTTTTGAGCAAGTTCCATGATACGAAATGCATCTCTGGCAACCCCCAGAGGGACAAGTGCTGCCTTTTTGAAAGCATCCTGAATGGCTTGTGTTCGCTGTATTTTTTCTTCTGCGGTATTTTTCGGAAATTGAAAAGCCGTCAGAACCTTTTTATACGCATCTGCATCGTTGTCGATATCTTCTTGCAGCTTTTTCCTGAGACCCGCTGCAACATCGGCAATTTTTTTCATTTCGTTTTCGACTGATTCAAATTGTTTCCTGCCGATGGTTAAATTGGCGACCATTTCTGTAAGACTGGCTGCCAGGGCGGCATTGAAAGCGGCTGCGCTGCCGCCGCCGGGCACCGGATCCGCGGACGACATTTTTTTTAGAAATTCAGTTATTTTTAAGTCTTTTAGCAATGTATGATGCCCCCTTTTTCTTTATCAAAAACCAGATTTCCCTGTTTAATGACTTTTTCCACCGTGCTGACGCCTACATGGTAGGGAATGTAGTTGTAGGAAGGAAATTCCAAAATAATCAGATCACCCTGTTTGCCGGCATCGATGCTGCCGATTTTGTCCGCCCGATCAAGGGCCGCGGCGGCGTTAATGGTTAAAGCGCTAAGTGCTTCTTCAGCGGAAATGTTCATATAAAGCGTTGCCAGCGCAAACACGAGGGGGATGGATTCCGTAAAACAGCTTCCCGGATTAAAATCAGTCGCCAGCGCCACGGCACAATTTGAATCGATCATTTTACGGCCGTCCGCATAGGGTTCTTTAAGGCTGAAAGCGGTGGCCGGAAGCAGGGTCGCCACAACACCGGCGGCGGCCATGTCTTTAATGCCTTTGTCGGAGGCCTGCAGCAGATGATCCGCTGAAACCGCTCCGAGCTCCGCTGCCAGTTCGGCCCCACCCAGTTGCACGATCTCATCCGCATGCAGTTTTAATTTAAAACCCAGATCCTTTGCCCGGGTAAGCAGGCGTCTGGATTGCTCGACCGAAAAAACGTTTTTTTCACAGAAAATATCACAAAATTCAGCCAGCTTGCGATCGGCCACCGGCGGCATGACGTCTCTTGTCAAAAAATCGATGAAGGCATCTTCCCGGCCTCTATATCCTTCCGGAACTGCATGGGCGCCTAAAAAGGTCGGCACCACATCGACGTAGTGGATTTGATCCAGGTGAGCCATTACCTCCAGTTGTTTGATTTCGGTATCACGGTCCAGACCGTAACCGCTTTTGCCTTCTGCTGTCGTGACACCCAAAGACAGCATGGAATCCAATCGTTTGATTCCGGATTGCATCAATTCCTCGGCAGAGGCTTGCCGGGTGGCGTTTACCGTATTCACAATACCGCCGCCGCGCTGCATGATTTCCATATAACTGTCGCCGCGCAGGCGCCAGGAAAACTCTTCGGCCCGGTAACCGCCGAACACCAGATGGGTGTGAGAATCGATAAAACCCGGTAGCACGGCTTTGCCCCGGGCATCGATAATATCAAAATCGGAATGATCCGAGCCGGTTTTTTTAAACTGCTTCTCAATATCCCGGGTTCTGCCGGCGGCCTCAATTACGCCTTCTTTTATGATTACAGCGCCATCGTTTATGACGTGCAAGTCAGCCATCTCTTTGCCCTTTTTGGCCTCAAATCCGCTGCAGGTCACCAGTTCGGCTGCATTTTTTAGGATGAGATTCCCGTTCATGAATTTGCCCTTAGGTAAGCTAATGTTTGCATCGATGGTTCCTGGTGTCAGTCAACAGGTTTCAGGGTTCAGGGGTTCGGTATCGAGTATCAAGAATCAAGCATCGAGCAGCTAGCTGCCAGCGATTAAACCTTTGAACCCGGAACCCAGTGAAAGTAGGGCAGCCCTCCGTGGCTGCCATTTCAGGCCGGCACGGAGGCCGGCCCTACATTCGGACAGGGAGAAACCCCGCCCTTAGTTTATTAAATAAAATATTTAAAGCCTTTATTCCCAAATACGAGTCTCTAACACCTGCTCCATCGAAAAATCTTCCAGCCCCAGATAATAGGCTGCTGTATCCATCAGCGCCGGCATGGGAACCAGACCGACGATTTCGCTGCCGATGACATTGACGCCGTAGCGGCGGGCTTCGACTTTGATGAGTTCAAACGCCCGGTAAAGCGCTGTTTGGGTGTAATCGGTCATATTCATCGATACCTGCACCAGGCCCCGGTCTTTTAATTCAATGCCGATTCCTTTGCAGTACCGCAGACCGCCGCTGATGTGCCTGACCTTTCTGGCAATTTTGTCGGCGATCTCGATGTTGCTGCTGTCCAGATTGACATTGTAGGCCACCAGCGGCATTCTGGCGCCCACAGCGGTGACACCGGCACTGGGATGAATTTTTGGGAGACCGAAGTCCGGTTTCCATTCCGGTTGTTTGATTTTGTCAGCCATGGCTTCAAACTGGCCCTTGCGGATATGGGCCAGGTTCTGCCTTTCGGGGCGGCTTGCTGATTTTTCGTAAAGAAAAATAGGCAGTGAATATTTCTCGGCTACCGCCTGGGCGACTTCTTTGGAAAACGCAACCGCCGCCGGCATGCTGACATTTTTAATCGGAATAAACGGAACCACGTCGGTGGCACCCATCCGCGGATGCTGGCCCTGGTGGGTGCGCATATCGATGACATCAATGGCACTGCCGATGGCCGCTATGACCGCTGTTTTTAAGGCATGCGGTTCTCCGATCACGGTTACGACCATCCGATTGTGATCTTTGTCTGTTTGATAGTCGAGAAGCTTTAGGCCTTTTTCCCCCCGAAAGGACTCCACAATTTTTTCGATGTTTTCCGGATTGCGGCCCTCGCTGAAATTGGGCACGCATTCGATGATTTTTTTCATGGCAACCATATCTGTCTCCTGAATTAAATTTTTTTCACCGCAGAGACGCAAAGAACATTAATTAAAGCTCAAAGCTGAATGCTCAAAGCTCAAAGAAAAATCAATTTTTAGAGCTCAGTTTTTAGCCTTTCAGCTTTCAGCCTTGAGCCTTGAGCGTTAATATTTCTGCAGTGAGCTAAATTCATTGCTGCGAGGCACATCTGGGATTACTTTTTCAACTTAGCAAATGTCTTCGATACCAATTCCTCAAGCATTTTGTTATCGGCGATATAGGGGATGGTGATGTGGTCCGATCCTTTCCGCATCTGGTTATATTGAATGCTGGTGTCGATTGAATTCTCATTGCGGGCCCATGCGCGCCGGGCCACCCCTCCCATCACATCCCAGGGGATGGCGCGCCGGATGACGGTGTCGACCCGTTGGCTGCCGTCCAGAACAAGCCCAAAACCACCGTTGATGGCATTGCCGATACCCACACCGCCGCCGTTGTGCAGGGCCACGAGACTCATGCCCCGGGCGGCATTGCCGGCATAACACTGGATCGCCATATCGGCGGTGATATTGCTGCCGTCTTTGATGTTGGCGGTTTCCCTGAAAGGCGAATCCGTACCTCCGGTATCATGATGGTCCCGGCCCAGCATCACCGGACCGATTTTTTTGTTGCGCACCATCTCATTAAATTTCAAAGCGATGTTCATGCGCCCCATGGCGTCCTGATATAAAATCCGGGCCTGGGTTCCCACCACCAGCTTATTTTGGGCAGCGTCCCGTATCCATACATAATTATCTCTATCCTGGAATCGTCTTTCCGGATCGATGCATTGCATGGCCGCCCGATCAGTTTTCTTCAAATCTTCTTCTTTGCCGCTCAAACATACCCAGCGGAAAGGGCCGTAACCGTAATCGAAGAGAATCGGACCCATAATGTCTTCTACATAGGATTGGAAGATAAAACCGTCAATGGGATCTTTGCCGTTTTTGCAGATTTCGCGGACGCCGGCATCAAAGACCGCTTTTAAGAAACTGTTGCCGTAATCAAAAAAATAGGTGCCGCGGTCCGCCAGGACTTTGATGAGCTCGTAATGGCGCCGCAGGCTGGAATCGACCATTTCTTTAAAACCGGCATGGCCGGATTGCAGCAATTCGGTCCTTTCTTCAAATGAAATCCCCCGGGGGCAATAACCGCCCTCATAAACCGCATGACAGGACGTTTGATCCGATAGCAGATCGATTTTTACATTGTTGCTCACTGCATACTCCAGCAGATCCACCACATTGCCGCAAAAAGCGATCGCAATACTCTTTTTTTGCTGCTGATATTGTGCGGCGATCTTGAAAGCTTCGGCCGGATCATCAATTGCCTGTCCAACCCACCCCTGCTCCAGGCGGGTTTGAATCCGGGAATAGTCGACTTCAGCTATAATGCCCACCGCGTTGGCAATTTCGATGGCCTTGCCCTGGGCACCGCTCATGCCCCCGAGACCGGAAGTGACAAATAAACGTCCTGTCAAATCCTGCTCGGCCGGAATGCCGAGTTTGTCCCGGCCGGCATTCAAGATGGTGCTGTAGGTTCCGTGCACAATACCCTGGGGTCCGATATACATCCAGCCCCCGGCCGTCATCTGACCGTAGTTGGAAACTCCTAAAGCCGCGGCCCGGTTCCAGTTTTGCGAATCGTCAAAACAGCCCACCATCAGGCCGTTGGTGATGATCACCCGCGGTGCCTGCGGCGATGATGCAAACAGGCCCAGCGGGTGACCGGACGCCATAACCAGGGTTTGCTCCCGGGTCAGCTCTTCCAGGTATTTTTTAATCAGGCGATATTGCATCCAGTTTTGACAGACCTGACCGGTTTCTCCGTAAGTGACCAGTTCGTAAGGGTACAACGCGACATCAAAGTCCAGGTTGTTATCGATCATGACCTGAAAGGCCTGGCCCTCAATACAGCTGCCCTCGTATTTATCGAACGGTTTAGCGTTTATATGTCCGCCAGGCCGGAACCGGTAGCCGTAAATTCTTCCACGGGTGAGCAGTTCTTCCAGAAATTCGGGTGCCAGCTGCTGATGCCATTTTTCGGGAATGTAACGCAGGGCGTTTTTCAGAGCCAGTTGGGCATCCTTTGGGCTCAGTGTGAAATGCCGGGCAGGGGCCCGGCGGATCCCGTCGGTAAATTGCGGCATCTCAGGCAGGTCATCAAACATGTCTTCCAGTTTGATGGTCATTGCCTTTGAAATGTGTCGATTGTCTACCATGGCGATCGTTCCTTTTTATGTAGGCAAGTAAATCATAAATATCTCAATTTGCCGGAAATAAAAGAGAGAAAGGATGCAAGCAGGTATCAATGACCGGCAAGATAACTTGTATTGACAATCGTTTCAAGGTAATATTTGTTAAGTTATTGTTCAAGCTTCTAAGAAGCGAATTCAATAATTCTAATGTTCAAAGATAAAAAAATGAGACCAATACCATGAAGACCATATCCCTCGGTGTGGAAGGTATGACCCTGGAAAACCTTATTGCAATTGCCCGCAATGGCGCTCAGGTTCAATTGACCACCGACGCCGAAAAGCAGATCCAAAAAAGCCGTCATCTTATCGAGGGCTGGGTGCAGGATGAGAGACGAATTTACGGAATCACCACCGGATTTGGTGCACTCAGCGATGTCGCCATATCGAAAGCCGATACTCGGCAGCTTCAAAAAAATATTCTGATGAGCCATGCCGCCGGTGTCGGAAAACCATTTGATGAGGAAACCGTCAGAGCCATACTGGCGCTGAGGATTAAAGATCTGGCCAGGGGCCACTCCGGTATTGGTCTATCAACCGTACAACAACTGGTCGCTCTGCTGAATTGGGGGGTTTGGCCGCTCATTCCTGAAAAAGGCTCGGTGGGGGCCAGCGGAGATCTGGCCCCACTGGCCCATCTCAGCCTGGTTCTTATCGGCCAGGGGGAGGCCTTTTTCAAAGGGCAGCGGCTATCCGGCAGCCAGGCGCTTAGCAAATGCGGTATGAAGGCCTTGCAGTTGGAAGCCGGTGAAGGCCTGGCATTGGTCAACGGTACCCAGGTGATGACCGCTGTTGGCGGACTGGCCGTGTATGATGCCGGTTTGCTTGCAAAATTGACCGACATCGCTGCTGCCATGAGCCTGGAAGTGCTGATGGGCAGCCGCACTGAATTTGACCCCAAAATCCACCAGGCCAGACCCCATCCCGGTCAGGCTGCTGCGGCCGATAATATGACGCGGATCACCCAGCAAAGTGAAATCATCACCTCCCATAAAGATTGCACCCGCGTCCAGGATGCTTACACACTGCGGTGTTCGCCCCAGGTTCACGGCGCTAGCCGGGATGCCATCCGCTATTGCCGCCGCGTAATTGAAACCGAGATGAATTCGTCAACCAACAATCCGCTGATTTTTTCAGATACAGAAGAGTTTCTGCTGGGCGGCAACTTTCATGGTCAACCCGTCGCCCTGGCGATGGATTTTCTCGGTATTGCTGTTGCCGAGCTGGCCGATATTTCCGAGCGGCGGATCGAACGTCTGGTGAATCCCATGTTGAGCGGGATGCCGGCTTTTTTAGTGGATGACGGCGGGCTTAATTCAGGTTTAATGCTGGTGCAATATACCGCCGCTGCACTTGTTTCTGAAAACAAAGTCCTCTGTCATCCGGCCAGCATTGATTCGATTCCCACTTCCGCCAATAAGGAAGACCATGTTTCTATGGGGACGATTTCTGCCCGAAAATGCCGGGATATTATAACAAATGCCGAAGATGTCATCGCCATCGAACTCCTATGTGCTGCCCAGGCGCTGGATCTGTTTACCAACAAGAAACCCGGCGAAGGCACCCTGGCAGCCTACCAGGCCATCCGGCAGGCGGTTCCCCACCTGGAAAAAGACCGCATCGTTTCATCAGATATTGAAATCGTCAAGCAGTTGATGCACAATGGCAAGATCCTCAATGCGGTAGAAAAACAGGTCGGTAAGCTTCAGTAGTTAAGAAAAACCGAATCTATAACCGAAAAAAAGGCTAAGCCACCTTGACAGGGATTTTGCAATTCTCTAAATTTAGGCGTTTTTTGTTGGCCCCCTATCAAAAAGGGGCAATTTTGAAATCGAAAGGTACTTTCTCGGACCCATGAGCATGTCTGGACAAATTCTTGATATCGATTTAACCACAGAAACATGGAAGCTTTCTGAATATCCGAAAGACCTGGCCAGAAAATATCTTGGCGGACGCGGTTTTAACGTGCACGTTCTGTATGATCAACTGCCGGTCAACGTTGATCCACTGGGTCCTGAAAATCTTCTCATTTTCTCCTGCGGGTTGCTAACGGGAACGGCGGCTCCGTCGTCCGCCAGGCTCCACATCAATGCCCTCTCTCCGCTCACCGGAATATTAGGCAGCTCCAATCTCGGAGGTAATTTTGGTCCCCGGCTGCGATCGAACGGGATTCAAAGCATAATTTTGCGGGGAAAGTCGACCCAGCCGGTTTACCTTTGGATCGACGGCGATGCCATCGAAATTCGTAACGCCAAATCGCTCTGGGGTCTGGACACTTGGGAAACCGAGGACCGTCTCAAAGCGAAGCCTGGCGGAGATAAAATCAGCCTGTTGGCCATCGGGCCGGGTGGCGAAAACGGTGCGTTATTTGGCTGCATTATGTCCGATCGGGATCATGCGGCCGGGCGCACCGGCATGGGCACTGTTATGGGATCCAAAAATGTGAAAGCCATTGTGGTCAAAAAGCAAAGACCAAAAGTACCGTCCGCATCAGATGGCAAATTGAATGCAACGATCCAGCGGTATCTCGGGCAGATAAAAGCCTCACCGCATTATGCGGGAACCTCCAAATACGGTGGCGCCGGTTACGTGAAATGGGCTGACGATCTGGGTATTCTGGCAACACGGAATTACAGGGAAAATACTTTCGAAGCTGCTGAACGCATCGACGGCAAAAATTTAAAAGATAACATCACTCGCAGACGAAGCTGTCATCGCTGCCCGGTTCATTGCAAGGCCGATCTTGAATTTACCAGCGGAAAATATAAAGGGATGCAGGCGGTGCGCCCCGAATTTGAACCCATGCTTTCGCTGGGGTCCAAGTGCGGCTTGAGCGATCTTGACACCTTGGTTTTTCTCGACAACCTGTGTTCGCGACTTGGGATCGACAATATCTCCGCAGGAAATGCGATCGCATTTGCCATGGACCTTTTCGAGCGGGGTATTATTTCATTGGAAGATACCGGTGGGCTGGATCTTACCTGGGGAAACGGCGATGTCATGGAAACATTGATCCGCCAGATGGCAGCGCTTAAGGGATTTGGTAAGATACTTGCGAAAGGCGTACGGCGGGCAAGTCAATTGATTGGGCGCGGTGCTGATCATTATGCTCCCCACGTTAAAGGCCTTGAATTAGCCGGCTATCATCCGAACAATATTATGGGGACGGCTTTAGGATATGCGGTTGCCAGCCGGGGCGCGGATTTTAACGATGTCTTTGCCACCCTGGAATATAAGTGGTTGCCGGATGATGGGACCAAAGCACCGGGCGCGTCCAAGATTGCCAATCTCAAATCGATTCATGGCAAGGCCGAGTTGGTCAGAAAATCCATGATCATCGTAACGGTTTTAGACAGTCTCGGTTTGTGCAAGGTGCCTGCGATATGTCTGATCTGTGCTTATGACCTGGTGGGTGAGTCTGAGGTGGCTGCCGCCATAACCGGTTGGCCGGTAGATGCTTCGGCGCTTTTTATCAGCGGTGAACGTATCGTTACTCTGGAAAGGCTTTTCAACTTAAAACACGGTGCCAGCGCAGCTGATGATCGACTTCCGGATATGTTTTTTGAAAAAGACTATAATGCCGGTGAAGAGCCCTCCAAGCCCCATACCTGGATGGAACCCATGATTAAGGAATTTTACGATGTCATGGGCTGGGATCAGCAGGGCCAGCCGACACCTGAAAAATTGGCGGATTTGGGGATTATTTCGCCCCAACACAATTAGAATTCAGCCCGAGGAGGTTAAAATGATCCAGTCGTCCTTTAGCGAAAACCGATCGGTATTCTTTCGAGTCCTGAGTGATGATCAGATCTATGAGATCAAACGCGCTGCTTTTGACATCTTGGAGAAGACCGGGGCCAAAGTCCTTCACAAAGGGGCAAGAAAGATGTTGAAACAGGCCGGCGCCCTTGTGAAGGGCGAGATCGTGAAGGTTCCGGAACACATCGTTCAGGAATGCCTGCGAACGGTCCCCAAAGGATTCACCATCTACGACCGGCAGGGACAGCGCGCCATGGAGGTTGAGGGGCGCAAAAGTTATTATGGAACCTCAACCGCCAGCCCCCGCACAAAAGACGCCTTGACTGGCGAGATCCATGACACGCGCGTAATTGACATCGCCCAGGGCGCCCTCGTAGCCGACGCACTTGCCCATATCGATTGGGTTATGCCCATGGGGTCCAGCCAGGATGTTCCTGCTATTTCGGCTGAGTTGCACGAGTTCGAGGCCGTGGTAACCCATACCACAAAGCCCATGGTTTTCATCGGGTATTCGCCCCGCGGCAATGAACTCGTGTATGAGATGGCCGCAGAAATTGCCGGCGGCATGGATGCCTTGAGGGCAAGACCCTTTCTCCTCTCTTATCCGGAGCCCATTACGCCCTTGGTGTTTCCGGTGGAGTCAGTGGACCGCATGTTTGTCTCAGCAGATCTTTGCATGCCTCAGGTCATAGGGCCGTCCCAGCAGTTAGGCGCCACAGCCCCGGTCACGCTGGCCGGCACGGTGGCGCTTGCCGTTGCAGAAGGCCTGATGAGCCTGACCATAATACAGCTGCGGAATCCCGGGACCCCCTATCTCATGGGCTGTAACATTTCCGGATTTGACATGGCTACCTCCACGATGAGCATCGCTGCACCTGAGATGAGTTTGGGCCTGGCCGCCCAGGCAGAAGTGGTCCAATCTTTCGGCTTGCCCACCTGGGGTCTTGCAGGCTCCACAGATTCAAAAACCATCGACGCCCAGGCAGGCATTGAAAGCGCGTTTTCCATCCTGGCTCAGGGCCTGGCCGGCCTAAATCTGATTCACGATGTGGGGTATATGGATATGGCCATGATCTGCTCGACCGAGATGCTTGTCCTCGGAGATGAAGTGATCAGCATGGCCAAACGGTTTATTCGAGGCATCGAGGTGACAGCAGAGACTCTGGCGCGCAGCGTCATCGAGAAAGTCGGCCCGGGAGGTCACTTCCTTCAAGAGGACCATACCTACGAACATTTTCGAAAGGAGCTCTGGATACCATCCCTGATGGCGCGCCAGCCTTACGATCTTTGGAGCCAGGAAGGTTCAAAGGACATGAGCCAACGTGTGGCTGAGAAGGTCAGAAACATCATTGATACACACAATGTTCCGCCGCTTCCTGACAAGACCCTGGCGGCCCTTGAAAAGCTGAAGATCTCAGGAGAAAAAGAGCTGATCGCTTCGTATGTCAAGTAACGTCTGTCCGCAGGACAGAAGTTCAGTTGCCGCTGGTCTGGTCCTGTGGGCCCTGTTTTCGATACTGGTTCAAACGTGAGCACACGGAAGGAGAAAAAAATGAAGATTCTTGTGGGGTATGACGAATCGAAGGGCGCTAAAGATGCGTTGCAGCTGGCCCAAAAACATTCGAAGGCATTTGGTGCCAGCATTTATATTGTGACGTCATTGGAGCAAAGTCCTGCGCTGAAAAAAGAAGATATTGATAGAGCCGAAAGCAAACTGGAAAAGCTGAGGACGCCCTTCAGAGCAGATGACATTCCCTGTGAGACACAAGTATCCGTAAGTGTCCAGTCTCCCGGAGAAGATCTGGTCAATTATGCCAAAGACAATGATATTGATGAAATCATTATCGGCGTTAAAAAAAGGTCAAAAGTTGGAAAATTGGTGTTCGGTTCCACCGCCCAGTATGTTATCCTTGAAGCACCCTGTCCGGTTGTGGCGGTCAAATAAAGGCGCAAAACGAAATTCATTGGGTTGACGCTGACCACCACTTTTGTGTCGCTGTCAAAACAGTTTGATTTGTCACCAAAGGCCTATTTCGTTTTGGCGCGAAGCCAACTGCTTTCAAGCTTCCTTGATTTTGTAAAATCATGGTCGATTTGGAAAACAACATCATTGCGCTTGTCATTGCGATTCGCAATTTTCTTGAAGGGCTTAACGACACGCATCTAAATTCCTTCCTGGTAGATTGGCCCTCGCCAAATTGCAAAACGCGATTTGTTTATCCGTGTTCTCTTCCTGTTTTTTCCTGGATGCCCGCGGCCGTCAAGGCGGCCGGCAAGAAAACCGAGGTTATTGTTAAAATGCTTGCATCTCTGGCGAATCATATTGCCTGGGGTCAAACATATTCAGCGGAAGACTTCGGCGCTGGATTTCTTGAGAAGTATGGATGGACGGAGTTCATCGGCCCGCGTGGGCCAATCGCCAGTGACCGTATAGCCTGCGGGTTTTTGTTTTTAGGGCCTGGAATCGAATATCCGCGGCACAGCCATGAGGCCGAAGAAGTTTACGTGCCCTTAACCGGGCAGACGCTCTGGCAGCGGAGCAATCAAGAGTGGGCCTATCGTGCACCTGGCCTGCCCATATATCATGCCGCCTGGGTGCCGCATGCAATGCGAACGGAGACCGTACCGCTGCTTGCTCTATATCTTTGGCACGGAGGTAACTTGGTCGAGAAATCACGCATCGAATAAAAGTTCCGCGTGATTCTCAATGCGGCGAGCGGATGCGCTCGGATTTATCCGGCACGGTAATAACCGGCGCCACCTTGCTCAACTCTTCAAGCGGTATATGACATTTGATGACGTGCCGATCGGCCACGACCTGCTCCGGCGGCAGCTCATTATCACAAATATCGCCGATTCTCCGATGGCAGCGGGTACAAAATGGGCAGCCCTTCGGGGGCTTAATTGCGCTGGGCAGATTTCCTTCCAGTACAATTTCACGTTTGGTCACTTCAGGATCGGCAATCGGCACCGCTGATAACAGCGCCTCAGTATAAGGGGAATAGGGTGGAGCGAAGATTTGTTCCGTGGTGCCTCTTTCAAGAATATGTCCGAGATACATGACGACAATGCGATCCGACAGGTAGCGCACCACGCTCAGATCATGGCTTATGAAA
>Ga0255053_10000162_pt1 | contig 34808 bp, 29 predicted proteins | sample JV7_2_22_MG_FD_188635 | JGI IMG/M metagenome (GOLD analysis project Ga0255053, IMG submission 188635) | Seawater microbial communities from Jervis Inlet, British Columbia, Canada - JV7_2_22 | ecosystem: Environmental > Aquatic > Marine > Inlet | place: Canada: British Columbia | collected... | reverse complement strand
ATCGTCCATAGCGCTTCGGTGACAGACAAGCCGAAATAGGACGTCAACACGCCGCCCAGAATATAGGTGGGTACGCAGATCGCCATGCCGACCCAGAGGGCGGCAACGTTCCATTTTGTCCAGGTTCGCTGTTTGACCCTGGTCGGCGCAATGTCCTCGTTGTAGCGGGAACTTGTCAGGACGTCGTCTTTGGCATCGAGTTCGAAGAACTCGCCTACCGCAATTGCCTTGCTTTGTGCAACGATTTCTTGCATTCGCTTAAACGCCCGCGCTCTGATAACCGGCTCTAGCCGTCAACAAGTGGTCCATAGGTCTCGGGGCGCCTGTCACGGAAGAACTGCCAGGTGTTGCGAACTTCCCGAATCATGTCGAGGTCGATTTCATGAACGAGAAGCTCATCGTCTCCATAACTGGCCTGCGCTTCGATCGTCCCGCGCGGATTGACGACATAGGTCGAGCCATAGAATTCGCCCATCTTGTCAGCCCAGGGCTCTTCCTTGCCGATGCGATTGATCGCGCCTATAAAAACGCCATTGGCGGCGGCCGACGCTGGCTGCTCCAGTTCCCAGAGATACTTGCTTAGTCCGGCCACGGTAGCGGAAGGATTTACGATGTATTCCGCACCGTTCAATGCCAATGCGCGCCAGCCCTCGGGGAAATGACGGTCGTAACAGATATAAACACCGAGCTTTACATAGGCGGTATCGAAAACCGGATAGCCGAGGTCGCCTGGTTTGAAGAAAAACTTTTCGTAAAAACCCGGATCGACCTGGGGAATGTGTGTTTTGCGATATTTGCCGAGATACGTTCCATCGGCATCGATAACCGCGGCCGTGTTGTAATAAACGCCTGGCATCGTCTCCTCGTAAATCGGCACAACGATGACCATATTGTGCTTCTTCGCATACTCCTGCATCAGCCTGGTCGTGTGGCCGTGAGGAATTTCCTCTGCTGCGGCATACCACTTTCTATCCTGGCTCGGGCAAAAGTAGGGCTGTGTAAAAACTTCCTGGAAACAAAGGACCTGAACGCCCTGTTTCCCTGCGTCCTCGATATACGGCTTGTGGGCGTCGAGCATGATGTTCCGGATTTCATCCGGCTCCATCGATGTGTCGCCCTTGAACGCCATTTGAATCAAGCCACACTTGAGTTTTGCCATTACGGGCCTCTTGTCAATGATTTGGCCGCCAGTCCCATGATCATGCCGGCGGCAGGTTTTTCTTAATTCAGACCCTCAAGCATACGCTTTTCGGTGTTTCCGGCACAGCATGAAGAGAGAAAAACGCTTGTTGTTTCAACAATTCGCGCGTTCTTATTCGAATGTCGTCCAGGAGCCATGCATCGGATTCGGTAGTACATACCATCCGGCTCCCCAATACCTGTGGAAAAGTTCTGTCTTGTTCTGACGGCTGGCCGCCGTCGCGGCTTCCGTACATGGCTTATGGACTTTTTTCCGGACGCAGGGGATAAAGTCACTCAGGTCATCGCCGATCAACATGATGATTCTGTAGTTCTGCGCGATGAGATCTCGCCGAATAACTTTTTCCCGATCCCAATGCGGCATCTCATTTGCCATCATCACATGATCTGAATCCGCAGGAATGCCCGCCTCAACGAGGTCCTGAACAGTGATTGCTTCCTGCGGACAGGGACCGGCTATATGGGGCTTCCTCCTGCACGGCCGGTTGGTGACGAAAAACAGTTCGACACCATGTTCTCTCGCCAGCTTCACAAATTCTATTGCGCCCGGAATTGCAGTGGCGTTATTGTTCGCATTCCAGTCATAGAGCATGCTGTTCTTGAATGGCGACGTAAGCATTTCCTGAAAAGCCACGTTGCTGACCATGGTCTCATCGACATCAAGAATGATCGCCGGAGGCAGTTCTCCATAACTTTTTTGCCCGGGCATCGCGGTCCAGGACTTATCGGCAACCAGGCCTGGTAGATCGTCACTTGCAGCTCGATAAACCTGCATCGCAATCGCATCGAACTCCGCGGCATCCCGTACCCAGACAATTCCCGGATGTGGCCCGGCATCGGTATCCGTTCCTGAGGTACACGCGAACAACAAGGCAGTCGCTTGCGTTATCAACAATAGCCTGATCGATTTATTTCTCATCATGTCCTGGCGCGTATTTATACGTAGCTCATTATAATGAATAGGCGCGTATCATTACATCTGATGGGATACAACAAGAAGCGATCGAGATTCAGGATGACAAGACTATTTCAGTATTTGCTGGTGCTTTTCGTTTTTCTGGCGGCATGTTCGCCGCGAGACGAAGGTACAGCAAAACCTGTAGAGCCGTCGGGCACGCTGACTTTTATTCATTTCAACGATACCTACCGAATTGATGCGGTGGAAGAAGGGAGGGCCGGTGGATTCGGCCGCGTCGTCACGATAATTCGAGAGCTCAAGCAACAAGGTAAAGACGTTCGCATATTGCAGGGAGGCGACTTTCTCTTCCCGTCACTCGAAAGTCAATTGTGGCAGGGAGAGCAAATCGTCGACGCTTTCAATTTCATGGACAATATTGCGCCGATGTATGTCGTGCCGGGAAATCACGAATTCGATCGCAGAGGCCCCGAAGCCGTCATAAAAGCAATCCGACTGTCCGAGTTCGACTGGCTTGGAGACAATGTGCGGCTGCTTACCGGTAACACGACCATTGATCAGAGCATGCAGACCGGGTTTGTCTTCGAATCGGGCGGTAAAAGGATCGGCATCTTCGCATTAACAATACATAAGGACGATGGCGGCAACGACCGGAACTATGCGCCGATCGATCGCGACTACGTCGGCATTGCCGAGGAGTCGATAAAGGATCTGGAGCGGAAGAATGTTGACGCGATCATCGGCCTGACACACCTGCATCTGCATACAGACAAAGAAATCGCCAGGTTGAAGGCAAGTCACCCGCGATTTCTGTTTATTGCGGGCGGTCATGAACACGAACCTGAACACGAACCTGCGACCGAAGAGTCAGCCGAGATCGTCAAAGGCGCTTCGAATGCAAGAACGATCTGGCAAATCGATGTCAGGTTCCCGGAGGATGGTGGTGTTCCGAAAATCGTGACCAAAACGATAAAGCTGGACGAAACCATCGCTACCGATGCTGACTACGAGATTCTCGACACGCGCTGGCGCCGGAAATTGCTCGAGACAATCCCGTTCCTGCCGGCACGAATCGGCACCGCTGCCGTACCGCTTGATGCCCGGGAAGTAACGATCAGAAATGAAGAAAGCAATTGGGCCAACTTCATCGTCGATCAGATGCGCTCGGCATTCGGCGAACCAGCTGCGGACTTCGCTTTTGTCAACAGCGGTACCCTTCGCATTGACGACTACGTTGCCGAGGACATCACGTTCGAAGATGTCGGCCGGACATTCGGTTTCTCTTCTTACTTACGGCACCTCGTCCTGACCGGCCGCGACTTCAAGGCAGTTATGGAAGCCGGTTACAGGGGGATCGGCCCGAGCAAGGGCTATTTCCCACAAATCTCGGGCTTTAGGGTCTGTGTCGACCGGAGCCGGCCTGACGGGGACAGGATCATCCAGCTACAGCGGCCCGCCGGGAGTGAATGGAACGACATCGCGCTGGATAAGGACTACCTCGTGGTGGCCCCGGACTTTCTGTACCGGGGAGGGGATGGCTACGACTTCTCGAAAGCGCGCGATGTATCGAGACCAGGATCGGAGCTCAAATACCTGGTTCTCGATGCCATCATCCGCGCGCAGGCTGCAGGGGAGACGATAGGGGAGCCCGTTAGTCCAGACGATCCGCGGATAGCCTTCGTGCAAGAAGGTCGGGAGACCTGTTTCGAGTAGGCGGGACAGACCCCGGGTCTGTCCCGGGGTCTGTCCCGGGGTCCGTCCCCAAAAAAAGGGCGGTCAATGACCGCCCTTGAATGGTTGAAAGATCTTCTTATTCGCCGAAGAAGAGATCGAAGGTCAAACGAGCTTCCCACAGCGAGCGTTGCTCGCGCAGGTCAACGACCGAACGGTCACTGAATTCGTCATATACGTACTGTCCCGTTGCGGTGTCAATACTACCCCGGATAACCTCAGGCGAGAAGAACTCCGCATCCTCGAATGTACCCCAGTCGCTGCTCAGGAAATTGCCGAGATTGAACAGCCTGAAGCCGAGCCGGCCGCTGGTACCCGGTATAAATGTCGGAAGCTCCTGGTCGATGCGAATATCGATGCGATTGGACCACGGAGCGTGCTTGGAATTGCGCCCCACGACACCTGACGGCAGGCCTTCGCTGGCGATCCATGCGAAAAACGCATCCTGCTCTGCCTGCGGCATTCCCGAGAGATCGACGTTCGGATCAGACGGGCCGTCCGGCACGTAGAGCGGGTGCCGGCCAAAGAAGCCGTCACCCTCGAGGTCGCCGGGCATTGCCATAACATATGTCTGTGCCTGCCCCTCCGCGTGGGTTCCATAAGCCGTGAACCGTGTTCTCAGATCACCGAAGAGATCGACGCCGTAACTCACACGGAAGGTGAACCGATGCGGTACCACATAATTGGAGGGCCCCTCTGACGGATTATTGACATCACTGGTAGCAAGATTTTCAAAGCTCGAACCCGCAGTAAATGACGTCATCGGTGAGACATCTTCTGATTCGGTATACGCATATCCTACCGAGACATCCAATCCGAAATCGAAATCCTTGCTGAGGCCAATCGAGAAGATATCTGAAGTTCCTTCGAAGGTCGAATTGAGCAGCACCAGGTTATCCGTGCCGTTTACGAAGTCGTACCTTGGCAGTCCAATTATGGTTTGCCCGACGATCTCCTGGGACACGTCAATGTACTGCTGAGGATCCTGCTGTTTCATGTGCATGTAATCGATATCTGCCGTAATGCCGCCCCATGGCATATCCCAGGTCGCGCCCAAAGAGAATTTCCAGATCCCGGGCTGCTCGTAAGTGGAATCGATTGCATTGAGACGGCTGGTATTGCCAAAAACTGCTTCCTGTCCATCATCGCATCCGGCTACGGGGTCACTTCCGTCCAAACACCTTGGAGTAAGGGCAACTGAAACCTGATCGAACAGACCCTGCGTTGGGCCACGGCCCGGCGAGCTGGGGTCGACCAAAACGATGCAGTCGGTATCCGCTTCAACGCAGGTCGGGTCTAAGACGGTCGCCAGGGGGTCATTATTGTCCCTGGTTTGCACATTCGTCACGCCATCGTTGCTCCAGGCATTCGAAAGCCAGACATTTGGATTGCCGCCCCCGAACAGGCCGACGCCACCACGCAGCGTCACATCATCCGTCACACCCCAGGTAAAACCAAGGCGCGGCATGAGCAGGTCGAGCCCGTCTATGCCCACATCGTTACGAAAGCCATTCGCCTGCGAAAACGCAGGATTGAAAGTCGGCTGGTCGCTGCTCTCGAAAAATTCATAGCGAAGGCCGGCAATGATGGTCAGATCTATGTTGTCGAAATAGATCTCGTCCTGAATGAAAACGGCGTTCATTACGTTGGAGAACTGAGCTGCCGCATCATTTGCGACGTTGGTGCCGCCGGCACTACCGTAATAGATCGTGTCCGGCCGGCCGAGTTCGAACTTGTCGATGCCGGAAAGACCGCACGTTGGGTCGGCCCAGCGCCCTGCAGCGTCCAATGCGTCACAAGACGCCGGATTGCTGCCGGCGCTGTCAAAGAAGTCCCACTCGCCACCACGTGAGTGCTGAACGAAGATATTGAATATCTCCAGGTCCTCGCGCTCGTAGCCGCCCGTGAGCACATGATCCCCGATCAGGTATTGTGCCTGGATCTTGACAAACGTGGACTCCGTACCCAGCGAATTGGCCTGGCGAGAGTCATCTGCGCCGACATAGACGGTACCGTCCCGTCCGTTCACTGCAATCTGGAAGTCGCCGAAGTCTCCCGGACCCACGGTAATCTGTGAATCGTCCATCGTGTTTGTGCTGAAAAAGAGTTCGGTCGATAACGCGTCCGTCCATTGCGACGCGAGCTTTAGTGTAAACGTTTCCGATTCGGCACCTTTAGTGTAGAAATGGTTGGAGAATTCGAACTCATCGGAATCGTTGTCAGAAGCGTTGGCCTGAGCACCGTCAAAGAAGTTGTATATGAACGTCGCGTTGTGGTCTTGATTGATATTCCAGTCAAGACGGACCATGTATTTTTCGTTTGTCCGGGCACCGCCACTCGGCTGCCCACCTGGATCGTAGCCATACACATTATTGGCAATAGCCACGATGCGGTCAAAGTCCGCCTGGCTGAGCCAGGGGCGTTCCACGCCATTGCCGGAGCCGGCAAAGCCCATGGCCTGAAAGAGGGGTTCTTCGGATTTCTCATAAGCGCCGAAAACAAAAAGCTTGTCTTTGATGATCGGGCCGCCAACGGTGAAGCCATACTTATCCTTGGTATACGGCACGCTCTCCAGATCCTGATCCAGGACCTTGTCTCCGCGGAAGTCCTGGTTGGACCAGTCATAGAAAGCATTGCCCGTCCATGTATTCGTGCCGGATTTGGTGACGGCGTTGACGTTGCAGGCAGAGAAACCACCGTAGGTCACGTCGATTGGCGCGAGCTCGACCGCGATCTGCTCGAGCGCATCATACGGAAACGGCATGCCGGTAGCAGTCGAATAACCATTACTGTTCAGTCCAAAACGGTCGTTCTGGCTGACGCCGTCGAGCGTGATGCTATTGAAGCGGGGATGCATGCCCATGCAATTGACTTGTACGCCTCTGCCGTCGTGATCGATATTTACTCGGGGGTCAACGCCATAGACGTCGGTGATGTCCCGATCAAATGCAACGGCAGTGTCGAGTACGAAAGTGGAGAATGTCGCGGCCGGGCCGGCAGCAACGTCAACGACCTCGGCGGTCTGACCAATCGTGATAATTTCCTCGATTTCGATCGCCGTTTGCATGTTGATAATCAGATTGAACACATCACCAAGCGCGATCGAGGGGACCTCGACCGTCTTGGTATCGTTTACCGTGACTTGATAGGGACCACCTGCCGGCAGCCTCGCTGCGAGAAACACGCCACTGTTATTGGTGGTATAGGCGTGATCGATTCCAGTCCGTAAATCTTCGACCCTCACATAGGCACCAACCAGAGGCGCACCGCTTTCATCATAAACTTTGCCGCGAATCTCGGACGTTGTTTCCTGCGCGACACTGGCAAGTGGAATAGCCAGCATCAGTACTGCAAGCCCTGCCACCCGTTTGAATTTCGAAAGTAAGAAGCTGATCTTGTTATTCATGGTAGATCCCCGTGAGCAAGAAGGAGCGGAATCATGGAGTCGCGATGTGACCCAGATTTCGCTCTGGAAAAAGTACGGAAAATCTGCCGCAAAGGGCGCGGCGAGAAGATCCGGCGGCCTCTAATTTGTTGCAAATCTAACGCAGCCAAAAAGCCCGTGCAATAAGGTTTTATACCGATTTTGTTGCTTATTTGACGCGATTTTGCGGGGCTTGCCGGAGCATCTCTCGAAACAAGATAATGAAGATGTTACAAGGCATTGTTTTTAGTTGATTGAATGGTCGCCACGAGGGGCCAGTGATCCGATACGCCGGTGCCTTCGGGCAGGCTGAATCGGGCCGGAGTACCGTTTTCCAGCACCTGATCCGGACTTTGGTTGGCGACATAATACGGATTATTGTGTAGCTTCCATGTTGCTTGCGCACCACTAAGCTCGCCGGGTGACCACAGGATCATGTCGAGGAAGGACCAGTCGTCGCCAGGCGCATAATAATGCGTGCCCTTGCAACCGTCACAACCCAGTTCGTGAACGACAATCCATTGTGGTCGGGCATACCGTTCCAGCATGCGTTTTTCCCGGTCTTCGTTCGCGGTTGTGTTGAAATCGCCGGCGGCAAAGGCCGGCCGGCCGGCCGGTAAGTCGGATTTGAGTTGGTTCAGCTGAACATATGCAGCGTCACGCATTCCGGTTGGCAGAAACGGTGCGGGAAAATGCACCGCAAATCCCGTCAGTAGCGAGCCATCCGGCAACACAAAATCTGCTTGTAAAATACCGCGCGTATCAGCGACTTTCGTTGCGTCGAATCCCGAAAACGGATTCTTGTGCAGTACCGGTTCACCGGCAAGTTCGAGCCTGGTCAGGAATGCGACGTCGATACCGCGATGATCCTGTCCTTCTATTAAAACTGCGGGAAGATAATTCGCATCGGCCAGGTATTCCGTTCGAAGCCGTTCGAGAATCTCAATGTTTTCGACTTCCTGCAGCGCGATGATATCGGCGCCACGCCCGTCATCGACCTGCAAAATTGCTCTGGCGACGACGCTCAATTTGTGCCCGATAATGCTGTCGCTCCAGTCCCAGTAGAGGCACTCTTCACGCCACCGTTCGACGGTGATTTCAGCGCACGCTTTTTCGTGCTCGTCAGTCTGCTTATCCGACAGCGCAAAATAAGTCCTGTCGTTCTTTCCTTCATCATCCTTGTTGTCGAACAGGTTCTCGACATTGAAGGTCATGATCGTGACGGAGTGGAACTGAGGTGGAGTTTCCACGGTCTGCGGCGGCGCGGGACTGCACGCAAGAAGAAATGCAGTGAGAAAAACAATCTTTTTCATATCATTCTCGCTTGTGTCTTATTCGCGGTCGAAGCAAAATCTTTCTGCGCCTTGACCTTTATCAAGCTCAAAAGAAAAGGGGCAGCCGAAGCTACCCCTTATCAACGCTGTTATCCAGCCTGTGCTTAGAATCTGAACCGTAAGCCAAACTGGATACGATACACCGACGGAAGCGCTGCGATCAAAGGTCTCGGAACGATTGAGCTCGCGCCTTCGGCTGCAGAATACGAAATGTTGGGCGTCAGGACGTATTGCCCACCAGCTATTGCCACATCGGCCGGCGCCACGTTGGACGGTGCTGTGTAGCTGTCGACTCGGCCCCAGTCGCTGTTGAGCAGATTACCGAAGTTCTCGATGTCCAGCATCAGGTCAAAGCCCATATTGCCGAACTTGATTTCCTGCATTAACCGCAAGCTGACTACATTTACGTAGCTTGTTTTGCAGCCATTTCGCGGAACGATCGAACCGCGGTAATCGTTCAGGCAATCAGTGCTGCTGATGAACTCATCCAGATCGGCCAGGAATGCTGCGTCACCGGTGATAATCGGATCGCTCGTCCCGGTCGGCACATAAAAGAGCTGTCCACCTGGGTTGTCACCTTCACTGCCGAAGTCGGCGAAAAGATGGCCGCCAAAGGTCGGGAGGCCCTGGCTGCCGAAGACATAGCTGAAATGCCGGCCGGATCGTCCTGCATACACCAGGCCAACGGTCGACATATTCTGGCCGAAGAGCTCTTTCTGCCAGCTCGCGGTTGCTGTGACCCGATGCTCCACTTCGTATTTGGATTGAGCGACAGCTGGATTGTTCGCGTCCGTCCCCGGATCGAACACCAGTGTCTCAAATGTTATGAAGCGGTTATACGACCGCAATTCGTCCACGTCCTGATGGGTATAACCCAGGCTCAAATCGAACATACCAGCACTGGTATCGAAGGACTTCGCGGCGCTCAGCGTGAAAACGGTGCCACTGCCCTGTCCCGTATTCGTGATGACGTAATCAGCGTTGCTCGGCGTGTCGTAGATCGGCCGTCCGTCCGGTGCCGTGTCGACTACGGTGCGCCGAAGCTCGTCAATGTCGTAACCGTCTTTAACCTCAGAAAGGATGACATCCGCAGAGAACAGCCAATCGTCACCCAGGCCTATGCCGGACAGGTCGGCCAGATACTCCGCACCGATACTGTATTTCCAGGTATTCAGAATGTCGTAACCCGGATCGATGGCATCAGTTGAAGCATCCGGATTGGTGCCAATGAAAGGCTGCAGGTGCCTGAACGCTGCTGTCGGATCGGGTAAATCCGCAACCGCGTCCGCTATCGCGTCACTAACCGGGGGTCCGAAGAAAGGCGCAAGGAAATCCGCGAAGGTTCGGCTGATGCCGTCACCTGCATAACTGTTGGACAAAATAATTAACGGTGCGCCGCCACCGAACAGGCCTGCACCGCCGCGAACCGTCAGGCGGTCGTTAGCTGCCCAGTTGAAGCCGAAGCGCGGCTGCAATAAATCTTTGCCGTCCAGATTTTCCCCGTTGGCAAAACCACGCCGAATTAGGAAATCGGGGTTGTCCGTTATCGGATCATCGTTCGTTAACGTGTCATATCTCACGCCGAACGTCAGGGTCAGATCGTCGGTCGGCGTCCATTCGTCCTGAACATAAAAACTATCGACGTCGAGCGTGAAATTGGCTTCAGCATCCGTGGCTACGCCGGTGTTCGAGTTGCCGTAGAGAACAAATTCAACAATCCTTTGCTCAAGATTGTCTATTGAAGTAAAGAAATAGTAGCCCTTCGAAAACGGCAAGAATCGATTACGAACAGACTTGGATTCCCGCTCCCAACCGGCGGTCAGGATGTGGTCGCCGAGCGCGTAGTCGGCTTTGATGCGGAAGATGTCGGATTCGTTATCCAGTTCGTTGGAATGTCGGAAACGGTCGCCGCCAGCCAGGATTGAACCGAAACCAGGAGCAAGAATTTCAAATTCGTTTGTCGATCCGTCGACGCTCCTATCACGCCTTTCGACCTCTTTGTTTGCAATCTTCAGTTCCGTCGAAAGCCGGTCGGTCCAGTTCGAAAACAGGTGGACGGACCACGCAGTCATTTCCTGATTGATGTTGTAACGATTCGAGTTCAGGACAGCTAAAGTCGGAAAGTCGTCGAACAGGACATCGGTGTCAGCGATCTGATAGCTGGCAACGGCGCGATGATCGTCGTTGATGTACCAGTCAAGTTTCAACAGGACTTTTTCGTCTTCGTCGACATCGGTCGCAGCGAACACCCCGGGATCAAAGCCATATTCGGTGTTGAGAATGTCGATAACCCTGTCCACGTCGGCTTGATCTACGCCCGCAATAGCGCTGATGGGCTGTGCATTTGCCGGGACCGTGGTTTCAAATTTCTCGTAATTGGCGAAGAAGAAGAGTTTGTCCTTGATGATGGGACCGCCGAGAGTGAAGCCGTAGGTGTCTTCCTCGAAATCGCCGATGCTTAACTTTGCCCCATCGGACTCGTCGCCCGAGAAGCCGTCATCCGTCCTCAAGTAGAAAGCACTGCCATGGAACTCATTAGTGCCCGACTTGGTGACGATGTTGATGTTGCCGCCGACGAAACCACCGTAGGTCACGTCATACGGAGCCATATTGACGGTGACTGCCTCCACGGCATCGATGGAAATCGGAGTCCGTGACGTCGCGGAAGCATTCTTGTTCAGGCCGAAGTTGTCGTTCTGTGGCACACCATCGATCGTGACACTGTTGAAACGGAAGTTCTGGCCAGCGAACGACACTGCGGGACCGCGAGGAACGCTGTTATCGACCAGTATTTTCGGGTCCCTGGCCAGCGTGCTGACGAAGTCGCGGCCGATCGAGGGCGTTGCGTCAATCTCCGCCCGGCTGAAATTGCGGCCGACGCCTACGGCCAGTTCCTGGGTTATCGCCTGTGCCGTCACGATCACCTCTTCGATAACCGGCCTGACGCTAAGGGCGATGAGCTCGGTCTGGTCCAGGTCCAGGAAAATATTCTGTTGGACGTCTGCAGCGTATCTGCTGGCGTCGGCTACTTCGACCTCATAGGGGCCACCAACAGCCAGGCCGCGCGCGGTTGCGACGCCCGCGTCGTTTGTCGTTACGGATATTGAACGACCGGTCGGAACGTGTGTTATGCGTATCGCCACATTGCCGGCTGGGGCGCCGCCCTGATCGGAAACGGATATCCTCAGCGATGATGTTGTTTCCTGAGCCAGGGTCGTGCCTGCGAGCATGAGACCGGTTGCTGCTATCAGGGATACGAGTGAGAGACGCCAAAGCGACTTGATTGAACTGGTCATGTTTAATTCCCCAAATGGATTTAGATTGGTTCTACTCGTGGTGGAATTTGTTCTTGGTCCTTATCGCGGAAGTATAGCACCAGAGGTTTGCCGCAGCGCCTTTGAAATAGCAGCCTGGAAACAGATTTCTAATCTTTTTCATCGAGGTCGCCAAACGGTAGTCCGGCTGCGGTAAGATTTCCGGTTCATTCAATGAGATCAGGAATAAACCTTTGGCAACCAAGCACGTGAACGCGGCCCCCGGGGACTTCGCCGAGACGGTTTTGATGCCCGGCGATCCGCTGCGGGCGCAGTACATAGCCGATACGTATATCGACGGTGCGCGGCGGGTGACCGATGTCCGCAACATGTGGGGATTTACCGGCGAGTATAAAGGCAAGCCGGTCTCCGTTATGGCCCATGGCATGGGGATTCCGTCGGTGTCCATCTATTGCACCGAGTTGATCACGGAATATGGGGTCAAGCGCCTTATCCGGGTTGGCAGCTGCGGGACGACACACCCCAGGGTGAAGTTGCGCGACATCATCATTGCCATGGGGGCATCGACTGATTCCGGCGTCAATCGCATGCGCTTTGGGGGATACGATCTTGCGGCGCTGGCGAGTTATTCTTTGGTCAATCTGGCGGTGGAGGCTGCGAAAGAACAAAAGGTCAGCTATCACGTCGGCAATATCTTCTCAGGAGATCTTTTCTACACGCCCGATACCGACATGTTCGAGACGATGGCGAAATACGATGTCCTTGGTGTCGAGATGGAAGCTGCCGGAATCTATCCGATTGCCGCCGAAAACGGCGCAGAGGCACTGGCTATTTGCACGGTCAGTGACGACATCAGAACGGGCGAGCACCTGACTACCGACGAAAGGCAGACGACTTTTGACGACATGATTCTGGTGGCGCTCGAAACGGCGCATAAGAGCGGGTGATCGGTTCGCTACGTAGAGAATACCTGGATCATGTAATCGTTCCGGGAGAGCGTCATCCGAGACGTGTCCTCACCAGGCCCGTCGGCCACTATCATGCGGTGCGAACCCATCTGTCGTTGGGGAAAGATGCGCCGGGAGGATGGACTGTTCTCTACTGTTTCTATAACTTCATAATATAAAGTTAATCCCTTCCTCCTGCCTGAATGACGCCTGGCGTGGGGTCATTCCAGGGAGGATGCTTCACAAAAGGAAGTTAACCAGATCGCTCGATTAAAGGGGTCTGCGATCAAAGGGGTCGGATCCCAGCCCAAGCCAGCCTTCGCGCCTTCAGCTCGTCTCGAGATCGACCGCGTCGACGATGCCGACGACGAGTGAACGCACCGGTGCATCGGTGTCGTCGAGGATCTGACGGGCGCCGTTACCCTCGTCGAGGATCAGGACGGTCTCGCCCTGGCCGGCCCCGATGGCGTCGATGGCGATGATATAGCCGCCGGTGGCCTGCCCGGCTGCGTCGAGCCGCTCGGCGACGAGCAGCTTGCGGCCCTCGACGACGGGGTGATGGATAATCGACACGACGCTGCCGATGATGCGGCCGAGGATCATCAGGAGGAACCTTCCGGTGGATAGAGCCTCACGTCGTCGACCAGGCCGACGATAGCGTCGTCGACCGGGACGAAGGACGGATCGAGGGTCAGCGCAGCTTCGCGGCTGGCCACCCAATAGATCACCTGACCGGGTCCCGCCATACGCGTGCCGTCGGCGCAAATGAGGGGGTCGCCCTCGGGTCTGCCCTCGCGGTCGAGTGGCTGGATCCAGAGCAATGGCGTGCCGGCCAGCTCGTCCACTAGCAACGCCGGAACCACGGTTCCGATCACGCGTCCCAGGAGCATGCGACTTCCTCGGGATGTTCGGCGCTGGCCGGCTCGAAAGCGGGGCAGAGACTGAAACGGGTGCCCTGGTCGAGGAGCTGGCGCAGGTTCGGGTCGAGCCACGGCAGAAGTGTCCGGGTGAGGAGCTGATCACCGGCCCGCTCGGTGCAGATCCCGAGCGCGGTCTCGGCATCGGTCAGAGCACCGCTCATCAGCGCCAGTGCGTGGCCACCGAGGTCGTCGGCCAGGCGAATCTCGGAAAGCACGACGGGGGTGCTCTTGACGGCGGCGTCGACGGCGGCCAGCAGGGCGGGCGATGAGCGAGTTTCGATCACCAACAGGGCGTCACCCGTCAGGTCTCGCCGCGCGCCGAGCACGGCATCGTGGAGGGTCGGGTGAACATCCCCGAGGAATACGCTATCCCTCAGAGTGCGCTCGGTCTCGCCCAGCCGCACGCCGACCACGAAAGCCTCCTCCGTGCTGGAGACGCTGCCGCCGACCAGAATCAGGAAGCGACCCGGGTGGATTGTTCCGCAGCGAAGCAACGCGATGGGCGCCCGCTTGACCATGAGGTCACTGGCCAGGACCCCGCCGCTGATGGTTTCGAATTCGAGCAGCGCCAGGGCTGCGTGTCGCCTCTTGCTCTGCTGCGCCATGCGCTTCAAACGATGCGGAAGTGATCGACGAGGACGCAACGTCGGAGGCGGCTAAAGGCAACCGGTCCGGTGAGCCCTTCGCCGGTCGGGCTGGCGATGGTGAAGCTGGTGTGACCCTCGCCCCCTTCGCCCAGGCCGGCGAAGAACGGTCCGTTCTTGGTGAAGATGCTGGTGTTGATGGTCCGCGCCATGTGGCTCAGTGCTTCGATGTCGCGCGAGTACATACCGGCCGAGTGCCCGTAGCCGTGTTCGACCTCCTTGGCCAGCTCGATGCCCCGATCGACGTCGGGTACCGAGGTGACCGGCAGCACGGGCATCATCTGCTCGGTCCAGACCAGGGGGTGATCGTTCGGGACTCGCGCAACCGCAAGAGGCGGGTCGCCATGAGATGAGATTCCGGCCCGGGCGAGGATCTCGCTCGCGTTCTTGCCGATCAGGTCCTTCTCGACCACCGCGCGCCGCCGTGGCCCGCGCTGCTCGCTGAAGATTACCCGTTCGACCCGGCGGAGCTCGTGCTCGTTCAGGAGATAGGCTCCATGCCGGCTCATTTGACTCAATAGCGCCTCGGCGATGCTTTCGACGGCGATGACTTCCTTCTCGTCGGTGCACACGATGTTGTTGTCGAAGGAGGCGCCGGCAACGATGCTCCGGCCGGCGAGCTCGAGGTCGGCCGTCGTGTCGACCACGACCGGCGGATTGCCGGGACCGGCACAGATGGCGCGCTTGCCGCTCGTCATCGCCTGACGCACCACGCCGCTGCCGCCGGTCACAGCGAGGATGCGGACGCCCCGGTGAGTCATGAGTTCCTGCGCGGATTCGATCGTCGGCTCGGCAACGGCGCTGACCAGGTTGGCCGGGCCGCCGGCTCGAACGATCGCCTGGTGCAGGAGCCGAACATTGGCCATGGAACAATCGCGGGCATTGGGGTGCACGTTGAAGACGATGCTATTGCCCGCCGAGAGCATGGCGATCGTGTTGCAGATGATGGTGGAGGTCGGGTTGGTCGTCGGCGTGATGGCGCCGATCACGCCGTAGGGCGCGTACTCGGTGAGCGTCAGGCCATGGTCCCCGGTGACGGCTTGCGGCAAGAGCGCCTCCGGGCCGGAGGTCTTGCGCGTGACCAGGCGGTTCTTGATCAGCTTATGCTGCGCCCGGCCGAGCCCGGTCTCGCGATGGGCGTGGCGTGCGAGCTCCTCGGCGTGCTCCAGCATCGACTCGCGAATCGAGGCAATGATTTTCTGTCGCACTTCGAGCGTCATGCCGTCGAGCTGGCGGAATGCCACACCCGCTGCCTCGACAGCCTCGTCCACCGTGGCGAAGACACCTTCGCCGAGCGCCGTGCGAGGAGCGACGGCCGACCCACTCCGAGCTGCGGGGACCTGAGTGCCACCTGCCGACGAGCCAGCCAGGCGTTCGGCGAGGCGGGCGGCGATGATGTCTACCTGCTGGTCGGTAAGGAGGTCTACGCTCCCGCCCGGCCGGCTCATGCCTCAGCCTCCCCCTTGCGGTATTTCTCGTCGCCCTCGATCTCCCAGCTATCAACAATCGCCATGATGACCGCGTCGACCGGTTTTTTGTCGGTGGACGCGGTTTGGCGGGCAGAGGAACCGCTGGCGAAGAGCACCATTTCACCGACACCGGCACCGACGGCGTCCACGGCTACTATCGAGCCGCCGGCCGGTTTGTTGTCGGGGCCCCAGAGACCCAACATCAGGAATCTCAGACCCTCGAGTTTGGCATCCTTCTGGGTGGCAACGACGGTACCGAGAACCTTCGCGAGTTTCACGACTGCTTCACTCCCCCGGCCGCTACTTCTTGGCCGGTGTGGCGCGGCCCAGGGGGATCACCGTGTCGACGCTGGCGTGAGGTCGTGCGATCACGTGCACGGCCACCACATCACCCACGCGGGCGCCGGCCGTTTGTCCAGCGTCGCAGGCCGCCTTCACCGCCGCGACGTCGCCCCGCACGACGGCGGTGGTGTAGCCCCCGCCGGTTTTTTCGTAGCTCACGAGCTCGACTCTGGCCGCCTTGACCATCGCATCGGCCGCTTCCACCATGGCCGGAAAACTCCGGCACTCGATCATTCCTAATGCATCTGACATCTGTCTTGCTCCTCGCATATCGGGCCTCGTGGCCCGGAATTGTCTTTATCTACTACTTCTTCTTGGTCGTGCCCGTGACGTTCTTGATCGCCTGCACCGCCGCATCATGGGCAACCACCACGTCCTTTTCCTCGCCGCCGATGTAGACGCGTCCGAAGCTGCCCACTGCTCGCACTTCGAGGATATTGATATCCGCTGACTTCTCGGCCTCGTTGGCTGCCAGCGCCGCATAGCCCGCCGGCTCGACTTCGAGCACGAAGAGGGTCTGCCCGGAGAGGATCATGTTGCCGTGACGCATGCGGTTGATCAGCATGCTCTGGGTGTCGTCGATGCGACGGACTATCTCGTTGGAGACGACCCGCGGCTTGTGGCGATCCCGCTCTTTGACGCCGAGGGAGTCGAGAATCGCTTGCCCGGCCTGCCGGACATCAGCCTGGCTGTCGGAATGCACCTCGAGCATGCCGTAATGACGCTCGACGATCTGCATTCCCGGCGTGACGTCCGTCGACTTGAGGGCGATGTCCGTGAGGTGGTTGATCGCCATGCCGGGGGCGATTTCCACGAAGAGACTCGCCTGACCCACCTTGGGGAGGTAACCCTTCGAGATCGTCGCCTGAAAGGACGCGAATTGTGGCTGCAAGGAGTCGAGAATAACGTAGGCTCTTAAATCGACCATTGATTCAATTCCTCAAGCACTCATGCTCGTTGACTTTGCTTCTTGCACGATGCCAATGCTGGCGCTCGCTCCCAGACGGGTGGCTCCCGCCTCGATCATTGCCTTGGCGTCGGTAAAGGACTTGATGCCGCCGGAGGCCTTGACCTCCATGCCGGCGCCGCGAACGACTTCGGCCATGAGCGCCACATCGCTCACGGTGGCGCCACCGGTCGAGAAGCCGGTCGACGTCTTGACGAAATTGGCGCGGGCGGTTCGCGCGAGCTCCGAGGCGCGCCGCTTTTCGGCGTCGGTCAGGAGCGCGGTTTCCAGAATGACCTTGCACACTGCATTGCCGTCGCGACAGGACTCGACCACGGCCCGGATGTCGCCAAGCACGAGCGCATCGTCGCCGCTCTTGAGCGCGCCGATGTTGATCACCATGTCGATCTCGCGGGCGCCGTTGCGAATGGCACGGCGCGCTTCCATGGCCTTGATCTCGGGCTCGTTGGCGCCGAGCGGGAAACCGACGACGGTGCAGGTGAGCACCTCGCTGCCGCGCAGCATCTCGGCCGCCAGTGGCACCCAGGTCGGGTTAATGCACACCGAACGGAAGTTGTAGTCGCGGGCCTCGGCGCAGAGGGTTCGAACCTGCTCCTCGGTCGCGTTGGGTTTGAGCAGGGTATGGTCGATGTAGCGTGCGAGGTCGCCGGGGATGCTTCCCGGCCGCTCCGCCGGGGCGACGCTGGTCAACCCGGTCGCACCGAGCCGCACGAACTCGCGCGCCGCCTCGGGGTTGTCACCAACGCAGAGACCGGTGGGCTCGGCACCCGCCATTGGACCCAGGATCTGATACAGGCGGGTCACTACCCGGTCAATGTCCTGATCGGACAAATGCAATTCAGCGTTCTCCTCGGGGCCGGACGTGGCTTGCGGCTGGGAGCGGGACCGCAGGTCCGGATCAGCGAACATCGCGACCCGTTTCAGGTGGCGCGGCTCCGTGCATTCGGTCGCCAGCCAGACGTCGACGATCTGCTCCGCCAGACCGGCGCCGATAAGACCAGCGCCGAGGGTCAGCACGTTGGCATCGTTGTGCTCGCGGCTGTTGCGGGCGCTCGACAGATCGTAGGCGAGCGCCGCGCGCACATCCGGCACCTTGTTTGCGACCATGCACGAGCCGATCCCGGCGCCGTCGATCATGATGCCGACGTCGGCTCTTCCCTCGGACACGGCCTCCGCGACCGCTAGTGCAAAGACGGGGTAATCGACCGCTTCACGGGATGAAGTACCGACGTCCTCGACCTGGTGCCCAGCCCGGCGCAAATGATCTGCCAGACCGGCCTTCAGCTCGAAGCCGCCGTGGTCGGCGCCGAGCGCGATTCTCTTCGGGGGAGTGCTCACGACCAGACCGCCGAATCGTCGGGTCGCCCGGCGGGTAGGGCCGGTTGGGTCACGCCCGCTGCCACGTCCAGGACCTTCTGCAACTTTCGAACATGAAGTTGGAAGCGCTCGAGCCCGAGCTCGGTAAGGCGAAACTCGGTCACCGAACGCCGCCCCTGAAGGGCCTTGCGGATTTGCAGATAACCCGCGTCGGCCAGTTTGTGGGTCTGTACGTGGAGATTTCCGTCCGCCAGGCCAGTTGCGGCCTTCATCTCCTTGAAACAGATCGGTGCGCCTGGCACGAGGGCGGCCAGGATAGCGAGGCGGGCGGGGGAGCTGATCATTTCGTCGAAGTGAAAAGTCACGATCTGGTTAACTTCCTTTTGTGAAGTATCGTGCCTGAAATAACCCCGTGTCAAGCGCCATTCAGAAAAAAAGATGCGATTAACTTTATATTATGAAGTAACGGAGGTATTCGAGAACCGTCCATCCTCCTGGCGCATCTATCCCCAACGACCGGCGGGCGGGTACGAATCGGGAGGGGTACGAATCGGGACACCCACAATTCACGGAGCAGAAGATGCAATCGTGCGGCACCGGGACAAATACGAATCGGGACACCCACAATTCACGGAGCGGAAGATGCAATCGTGCGGCACCGGGACAAATGCGGGCTGGTGTGGCTAAGACGATTTGGGCTCGATCAGGACCTGAGCGCTACTCTTGACGGATTGGTGGATTCGTTATTTATCGCCAGTAATTCGGCTGGCGCGAGCAAGCGTGAAATCATTTGGTGGCTGGGGTTTCGTTAGGCTTTGGTAACGACCATTCGGTCTATCTTGGTCCCCTTGAGCCATTGCTGCCCGAGGTGCTGGCAGTAGCGTTCCATCGTCTGCAAAGAACCGACCGCCCGGTAATACCAGCGGCCGTAGTGACGCATGTCAGCGAGCCAATGCTTCTGCTTAAAGTCCAGACGCTCAAATATGGGCGGAAGGGCATCCGGGATAGTGCCTCGTTTGTCAGAAGTTAGGGCGCGACCGCTCCAGTCGACGAGCCGCAGGTACTCGTCCCGGGACATGGGGATTGGGTTGTTGAGTTCAGGCGAGGCGTTCAGAGGAGCTAAATGACCGTCTTGGCGATGGATCCGGGCATACACTGAGGTGTGCGGTGAGTTCTCCGGTGTCTTGGCGATGCCGGCCCGGATAGGGTTCAAGTCCACATAGGCCATGCAACGCAACAAGGCGGTGTCATCAAGAATTGCCTGAAGCTTATAGCGTCCTTCCCAGAAGCGACCGGAGCAGTCATCCTCCTTATTGGCCCAACGGGCCAGGGGTTCGTTCAGACACCGCATGAACCAGCTAATGCTGGACAGGCGTAATCGCCACTCATCGATCAGTGCCACATCATCCACTGCATCCGATACACGAAACAGCTGACCCCAGCGTTCTACGACCTCCTCAGCCGACCACGCGTTTGCCTGATCGATGTTGACCTTAAGCACCACGTGGTAGTGGTTGCTCATGATGGCGTAGGCGAGCAAGTCGATGGCGAATACCTCGGCAAGCAGACCTAAGCGATCTTCCAGCCACTGGCGGCGATGCCCAAAGTCCTTACCGGAATAATGATCCTGACCGCAGAGGAAGGCACGCCGCACGCAGCGGGAGATGCAGTGGTAGTAGCGTGTGTGTTCGAGACTGATCTGTTGCGATCGGGCGATGGTCATCGTCGACATATCCGTGTGAGACACGTCTATTAAAGTTGCTGTCGTATTGAGTTGCGATGCTCGTTTCTGCCGTATTCGAACAGATTCGTCGAAGATCATGGGTGTCCCAGTTATGGACACGAGACGGGCTGAAGGCGAGAGGAATCCTTCGGCAGCTCGAATCAGCTCGTCAATTGCAAAGATGTAACATCCGGGCTGCCCGAAATCTTAAAGCGCGCCACCGTCTATGGCGAGCACCGTCCTGAGCAAGACACCGGCTCCGTTCGCCATGTCCTCAGACGACGTGAATTCCTTTGGTGAGTGACTGATGCCGCCGACGCTGGGCACGAAGATCATGCCGGTCGGCGCGACGTGGGTCATGTCCTGGGCATCGTGACCGGCGCCGCTCGGCATGAATTTGTAAGATAGCCCCAGGTCCTCGGCTGATTGCGCGATTATCTTGCGCATGCGCAAGTCGGTGGGTGCCGGTGGGGATGCGACGTCAAGTTCCTCGAATCTTATCGGCGTCTGTCGCGCCTCTGCAATGCTGCCTGCCTCGATCATGATTGCATCGAGAACCTGCTGCATTTTTCCCGCATCAAGGTCCCGGATCTCCAGGCTCATAACGACGCGACCCGGTATGACATTCGGCGCGCCTGGTTCGGCGCGGATTCTGCCGACGGTTGCAACCTGGCGACCTTCCAGGGAAGTGGCGACTCTGTTTACCGCGAGCGTTAGTTCGGCCGCCGACAGCATTGCATCCCGACGCCTGTTCATCGGCGTCGTGCCGGCGTGATTGGCGATACCCTCGATCACTACATCCCACCAGCGAATACCCACAATTCCCTCGACCACGCCGATGTCGATACCTTCTTCGTGCAGGAACGCACCTTGTTCGATATGCAGCTCGATGAAAGCGGTAAATTCATCGGGACTGCGAAGGGCAAGTTCCAATTGGTCCGGGTTGCCACCAACGACACGAATGCCTTCCGCAATGGTTATGCCGCTGTGGCTGACGACACTGAGCGCGCTCGGGCCCAGGCCTGTTGTCATGGCCCGGCTGCCGATCAGGCCGCCCTCCTCATCGGTAAAGCTGACAACTTCCAAAGGGTGTCGCGTCTGTACGCCGTTTTCGTGCAGCAACTGCGCGACTTCGATGGCAGCGATGACCCCGACGTCGCCGTCGTAATTGCCACCGCCGGGCACGGAGTCGATGTGCGAGCCGAACATGATGACCGGCAGGTCCGGATCGCTTCCTTCCCGTTTCCCGATGATATTGCCGGCAGTATCGAGTCGCACTTCGAGGCCGGCCTCTTCCATCAAATCCCTGATGTACTCGCGGCCTTCAATATCGGCTTTGCTGAAAGCGACGCGGCTGACGCCGCCCTGCGGATTGGCGCCGAATCCGGACAGAGTCAGAATCCGCTGCTCCATGCGCTCAGTGTTTGCGAGAATAATTTGATTTTCGGCGCTGTGGACTGTCGTGGCGACCAGCAGCCACGAGCAAATCGCAAGCAGGCGGAGGCTACTGGTAAGACTCGAGGACATTCGTTTCAATGCGAGCACCAAGCTGTTGAATTACACTCGTTGCAACGTGCGTGCCGAGTCGTGCGCATTCATCGAGTGATTTGCCGTTTGCCCAGCCGAAGAGAAAAGCTGCTGCGTAGGCATCGCCCGCGCCAGTGGTGTCAATCAACTGCTCAATGGCCTTCGCTTCCTGGACGATTTTCGTATCGCCTTCGACGATTACGGAGCCTTTTTCGGAACGCGTCATGACAAAGAGCTTGTCCGACCCGTCGATCGCCGATAATACGTGCTCGAATTTGTCTACCTCGTAGAGCGCCATCACCTCGTCGTCATCGGCAAAAACGATTTTGACGTCGTCCCGGACGACTTTTGCGAATGCGTCACGATGTCGCTCGACACAATATGAATCGGATAAAGACAGTGCGACCGCCGAGCCGTTTTGTTTTGCGATCCGTATCGCTTCCGCGGCCAAAGCCGGGCCTTCCGGTATGTCCCAGACGTAACCCTCGAGCAGGATGACCTTTGGAGTGCCGACTGTTGCCTCAGTAACATCGGAAACGCCGAGTTCGGTGCAGGCGCCGAGATACGTCTGCATCGTTCGCTGGCCGTCAGGGTCGATCAGGATATGGCTTCGTGCCGTTGGCGCGCCGTCCGCTACGGGCAAAGTCCTGACATCGACACCCAGCGAGCGCATGTCATGAACGAAAATTTCCCCGAGCTGATCGTTTTGGACACGGCCGATATAGGATGCCGATCCGCCCAGAATCGCAAATCCTGCGATGGTGTTCGCAACAGAGCCGCCTGACATTTCCATGGCGGGGCCCATCATGTCGTAAATCTCATGCGCGCGCGCCTCGTCTATCAAGGTCATCGAGCCGAGAGGTGCGCCAATCAACTTGAGGAAATTTTCGTCGACATGCGCGAGTACGTCGACAATGGCGTTGCTGATACCGAGTAGTTGCACCGATTGGGTCATAAGAGTCCTGTCGCCTGTTTTGCGATGCATAGACTAACACCGGACATTTCGCCAGGGAATGTGGCGATATTGGCGGCACAGGGGTATCTTCCGGTTGGAAGCGGCAAGACACGTAATCACCTGGGGTGGAGTGATGAGAAGAGCAGCTAGTTTCCTGATACCGATAACGCTGATCACGATGTACTACGCGTTCTGGGCGGGACTGATGACGTTCCTCCTCAGGAAATTTCCGGCAATCCAGGACTTCTTTCCGATCGGCGGCATTGGCGCGCTCGCCGATGTCGAAAACGGCTCATTCGAGCCCGTTTATTCGAGTCTCGAGGAAACAATCCTCGCGCCCGTTGCAGCATTCAGACTGGCGTTCGCCAGCGTGGGTGCAGGGATACTGATCATTCCCGTATCGTGGGTGTATTTCATCACAAGCCGCAGCAAGGAAGTCGATCAGTCTTTCGTGCAAACGATCATCATCATGCCGATCGTGGTAACCGGCATATCGATGATCGTCATGAACAGTATTGCTCTCGCATTCAGTCTCGCAGGCATCGTCGCGGCAGTGCGATTCCGGTTTACGCTCGACAAGCCATCGCAGGCGATGTACATATTTGCGGCGATCAGCATTGGTCTCGGTTCCGGGATCGGTGCGTTGGGCGTTGCGATGGTCATTTCGATGGCATTCGTCTACGCAAACCTGATTATCTGGAAGCTGGAATATGGAAAAGTGCTTTCCGGTTCATTCTTCTCCATGTTGACCCGGCGAGACCGCACTGAGGATGATTATTAGGACTCAGGCCGGGCAATCGCTCTCCCACCTTTTCGCTACGCGAAGATTACGCGGCCAGGCTGCCGGGACGCAGACTTAATGGTTTCTCGAAGGGCAGAGCTCGCACGCCTCTTTGCAATAACTTTTCTGAGCTTGATGACGGCATGTTCGCAGGCGTCCGATTCGACGAGCGGCCAGGGGCTGAACGGATTTCCCCTCGATTCGGAATCGCTGCAACAATGGAAGTTGCCAAAGAAACTCAAAGAAATTTCCGGCCTGGCGCTGACGCCGGATGATCGTTTGTTCACAGTCACTGACGAACAGGCTATCGTTTACGAGCTTGACTACCAGCAAGGCGAAATCGTCAAGGTATTTACCCTGGGAAACCCGACAGTACACGGTGACTTCGAGGGAATCGCCATTCTGAACGATGTGTTCTATCTCGTGACCAGCAAGGGCCGGATATATGCGACCGCTGAAGGAAAGGACGGCGACAAAATGCAGTTCAAGTCCTACAAAACCGGTCTGGACAAGCTCTGTGAGATTGAAGGACTCGCACAGGACAGGCAGTCGGGCACACTTCTTTTGGCCTGCAAGAAAAGCAAGGTGAAGGGCAAAGGCGGCAAATTATCTATCTTTGTCTGGTCGCCGTCGACCGGCGAGGTTCTCCGCGAACGCGAAATCACGATTCCCGAGGACGATATCACGGATAAGCTGGACAAGAAGCACGTTAATCCCTCTGGCATCGCGGTTGATCCGGAAACGGCAAACTTATATGTGGTCGCGTCGCGGCAACGCGCGCTTATTGAAATGAAGCCGAATGGTGAGCTGATTAACGCTATAATTCTGCCGTTGGCGGACCGTCACCGGCAGGCAGAGGGGATCGAGATAACCCGGGACGGTAGATTGCTGATCGCCGATGAGGGTGGAAAAAAGAAAGCAAGACTCAGCGTCTATGCGCCGGGTCATAATAGACCACGGATAAAACAAGATGAGTAGTCGCACCTACACAAGCGGAACATCCGGTCGCAGTCTTGTCATCGTCCATGGCCGCGATTTCAAGCCGTCGGGCAAGGATTTGCTGGAGCTGGCCGATACCGCGCTCGCGGCCGGTGTGGAGCGAGATTATCCGGAGGCGCTTGATGGCTATCGTAGCCTGAACAAGGAGCTCGCCTATTACGGCGACCTAACAAACGCCTTTCTAATCGAACGAGGCGGGCACTACGACGAGCAACTTGATATTGGCGATCGGCGCAACGCGTTGCATATGCTGCGGCAAATCGATAAGAGAAAGAAATTCGGCATCCAGCGTTACGACAAACTTCCCGGCAAATCTGCAATCGGCGAGTTTGCTGCGGACATCGCTGCTCCTGTGTTGGGTGTGGTCGGGTTCGCAAATCCGCTGATCGCCAAAGTTGCCAAAGATGTCGGTGCGTACTGGAACCCCAAGAGTGATTACGGCGCGCAGGTACGACAGCGAGTCAGAACGACTTTGTGTGCGGCAATGGACAGGGGCGACCAGGTTATGCTGATTGCCCACGGCACGGGCAGCATCGTTGCCTACGACGTCATCTGGGAATTGTCACACGACCCGGAAATATCGGCGCAGTACCCGGAGCAGAAGCTTGACGTCTGGCTGACCCTTGGGGCTCCACTTGGTGATTCTGCCGTTCGAAAAAAATTGCTCGGCGCAAAGGAAAAAGTGGCAAAACGATATCCACGAATCGTCTTGTCATGGCACAACCTCTCGGCGGAAGATGACTATGCTTGCCACGACAACACGCTGGCGGATGATTTCAAAACAATGCTGAAGGAAAAACTGGTCAGCAGCATCCGGGACTATCAGATTTACAATTTGACGGTTCGCTATGGAAAATCAAATCCTCACAGCTCAGCCGGATACTACATACATCCGCGGGTGTCACAAATCATTGCGGACTGGTTGGCCCAAGGCTCGGTGGATTAGGCCGAGCGCCGCAGCAGGCTGCCCGGTCCAGGCTACGAGCACTTCTTGATAAACTTTTTCTGGACTGATTTCGGGTCGGATATATCCCGGTAGAAGCCGTCGACGTACCCCAGCACCGTCTTGATAGATCTGGCGTCAAATCCCTCCTGTCCTTCGATCAGCTGCGTAATCTCGTCGCGCTTGGCGAGAAACTGCTGCAACGTCGAATCGAGATGCGCATTATTGGCGCAACGACCACGGTACACTCGCTTCTTAACGCTGCTAATCTTGAACTTCGGATTGGGTTCGGCGTATGGCGCATCGACAATTCCGGCATGATCGAAATCATATGGAATCGATGTGTAGGGGTCGGTATCTTTTTGGTAAATGACTGCATTGTGGCAGCAGTCGGTCTCGTCAGGTCCGGCTATCAACGAGAAGTCAGTGTTACCGATAAGATACTGATATATGTTAATGAAATTCGATCGGGCAGGATCCAGAGCACCATATTTTGATCTTTCTATCTTGATGAGCTCCATGCCCAACCTTTCGGCGATATGTTTTTTCTCCTCGATGAAAAACGCGTAGCTGTCACGAGACTTGCCTTTCTTGTCGGTATCGACATAGGTAACCCGGAGTAATCGTGCACCGAAGCTCTGGTCGCTCATCAAATTGAGTATTTTGTATGTCAGGTATTCCTTAAGCAGCACCTGCTGAAACTTGCTGCTGCCCTTCTTACAATCCGTAACCAGTTTGATTTTGTCCTGGCCGGCGAACACCGTACCGCCGACCTGCTTTTTCTGAAAATTCACCCGTAACGGTGCGAAGTTGCAGGTTTCGCGCTTGCGTCTGAACTTGCCGCGAACCCGAAGCTTGATGTCCAATTGGTGTTCGGTCCCGTCCGCGCCCGTAAATTTCAGCGTCGCAGGATACTCTTCCGTTTCATCACGATTGCGCATAACGGTAGTAATCGGGCCCTCTATCGTGATCGCGAGTGTCGCATCACTGGTGAAAAGCGGTCGGGCGACCGGGCCTGAGGTATCGGGTTGTGCGATCGCTTGCTGGCCGAGAGAAATGAACAACATGACGACGCAACATGTCCAACTGGAATACAAGCTGATCTTATTCATGGTTAACTCGGCACCTTATTTATTGTTTAATGGAGTCTAGCATGTGGGTAGCAGATCGTTGGAGTCAACTTTGAAAGTATTTCGTCAATTACGGGCACTGGTCACCACGGCGTCTGCCGCGGTTGTACTGTCGGCGGCGTTATGCCAGGCACAGGCGCTGGCCGAAGAATGGCGCTGGTCGGGCATAGAACGGGTCGTTGCGGTCGGCGATGTGCATGGCGCCTTTGATGCGATGACAGCGACGCTGATCAATGCCGGCGTACTTGACGAAGGGCTTCACTGGAACGGCGGCGCGACGCATCTCGTGTTTACGGGCGACATTCTCGATCGCGGACCCAAGTCCCGAAACGTAATGGACCTGATCATGCGCCTTGAAGAAGAAGCGCCGGATGCCGGCGGACGCGTGCACCTGTTGCTCGGGAATCACGAAGTCATGAATCTGGTCGGCGACCTCAGGTATGTCTCGAAAGCGGAATACGCTGCGTTTGCCGACGAGGAATCTGCGGAAGACCGCGAGCGAGGATTTCAGGCGTATCGGAAAACCAGGCCGGAGAATTCGAACGAGGACTGGTTGCGCGATGAATACCAGGGAAAATACCCGGCAGGGTTTTTCGGGCATCGCCGCGCCTTTGGCTCGAATGGAGCGTACGGGCCCTGGCTGATGTCGAAGCCGTTGATGATCGTGATCAATGGCACGGCATTCGTACACGGCGGATTATCGGAACTGGTTGCCGAACTCGGGCTGGAAGGCGTCAATCGCAAGCTGACGTCTCAAGTGCGCGACTACGTCACTCAAGCGGAGGTGCTGATCGAAAAAGGAATTCTCAGCCCTACCGGGAGCTTTCACCGGGCTGCGGGAATACTCGAGGCCCTGCCCGATGATGTGGACCGCCCGACATACATCAGAACTGCAATTGGGACGGTAATTAACCTCAATGACGCAAGCGTTCACAGCCAGAGCAGCCCGTCATGGTACCGCGGCAATGTTGGCTGCGGGCCCCTGATCGAGGAAGACAAGCTTGCGGGGGCGCTGGCGGCTATTGGCGCCAATCGCGTCGTTGTCGGCCATACGCCTACACTGACCCGTCGAGTACTCGAGCGCCTGGATGGCCGAGTCATCGAAATCGACACCGGCATGTTAACTGCTGCGTACAAGGGCAGCGGCAATGCACTGATCATCGAAGGCGAGATACTGACCGTCGTTAATGAAAAAACGTCAGCAGTTTCAGCCCCGGTGGCTCACCCGCGCAGGGTGGGGTTCAGGTCCGAGGCCCTGGGTGCCGATAATCTGGAGCAGATTCTGGCCAATGGAGAGGTAACACCGATAACCACCCCCGAGTCGGGACGGAGGATCGTCAACGTCACTCACTTCGGCGAGAGTATTTCAGCAGTATTCGCCGCGAGCCCGCGAGCCAAGGGTGTTTTTCCGGATCTCGCCGCCTATCGCCTCGACCTTTTGCTCGGCCTCGGCATGGTGCCCGTTACGGTCGAGAGGGAGATTCGCGGCAAAAATGGCTCGTTACAATTCATACCGCGCAGCATGCAAAACGATGAGGAACGGTCCGCAAATAGAAGAGGGAGTTCAGCGTGGTGTCCGCTAAACGAACAATGGCTGGCGATGTATATTTTCGATTCCCTGATCTACAACGAGGACCGGCGGCAGGACAACATGCTTTACAGCATTGATAACTGGCAGCTGATACTCACAGGACACCAAAACTCGTTTTCAAAAAAGCGGGGGCTGCCGACATACGTCGAGAATATGGAGGTACGAAGCGGCAAGAAAATGCATCTTGGCGGCGGCTGGCAAAAAGCGCTGTCGGCGCTGACCGATGACTACCTGAACGAGAAGCTGGGCGACGTGCTCGACAAGGGCCGCATCAAGGCTCTGGCCAGGCGCCGCGATGGTCTCCTGGAGCGGTAAAAAAACAGGGCCCGTACCCGCCGCTGTCCCATAAACCGGGTACCACGATCAAGGACATGGGTTGCGAGCCTTCAGTCTGAGACCGTGGCCCGCAGGGATGCGGGCCCCGAGCCTACATGGACGTACTTGCGGCGTGTCTCAGACTGAAGGCTGGCAATTCATGTCCGTAGTGATTCACCCCATGGGAACCCCTCGCAATCACTGCAATCCAGTCAATGATGCAAACTCTTACGGGACAGAGCGGGGTTCCATCCCGTATTTTCTTACATCGTCGCAATGCACTCGATCTCGACGCGCGCACCCAGGGCAAGGCCGCTGGCCCCAAGGGCACTGCGGGCCGGCGGGTTCTTGAAGTAGGTCCGGTACACCTCATTCATCGCGCCCCACTCGCCGATATCGGCCAGGAAAACCGTGCATTTCACAACCTTGTCCATCGAGGAGCCGAACTGCTCCAGCACCGCTTTGATGTTGTCGAGAGTCTGCCTCGTTTCATCCTGAATGCCACCCGGCGCCAGATTGAGTGTGCCGGGTATGTTGCCGACATTGCCTGAAATATAGAGTGTGTTGTCCACACGCACGGCAGCGGAAAACGGCAGTCCGAGGTCCTCCATCCCCGGCATGTTGAGATAGGCAACATCCGCCGGTTTCGATTCGTGCTCGTGTGCTGCCGGCTGACACGCAGCGATCGACGTTGCGCAAAGAACCACGGTTACAATGTGTGCATTCATCGTCTGACTCTCCAGTCCTCAGATATTGCTCGCTGTTGTCGGGGTGGTCCGCAAAAGTAGCACAGGAGCTGGTCAGTCGCCCCACCTGCGCGACTTATTGGGGCCGATCGACTATCCGAGCATACCCAGATCGCCTACTATTGAGTGCTATTAGGCACGCAAGAAAAGGCTGATGGGGCAATTGACAACACACGTGCTGGATACCGCTCACGGCAGGCCGGGGGCCGGTATCTCAGTCAAGCTTTTCTCACTGGAGAATGGCAGACATCTCGTCGCGACTTCGGTCACCAACGATGACGGACGCACAGACCAGCCCCTTCTCGAAGGCGATACGTATCGGCCAGGTAGCTACGAGCTCGAATTTGCGGTTGGACCCTATTTTGCGGGCGCGGCGCTTGCCGACGATCCGCCATTCCTCGACGATGTCGTTATTCGTTTCTCGCTCGCCAACGATCAGCACTATCATGTGCCCTTGCTCGTATCGCCCTGGAGTTACTCAACTTACCGGGGAAGCTAGTGATCCATCAATATCGCCATGTTGGACTACCAGGTTAAATGAGCGCTGGCCGTAATTCTCAGGAAACGCCGCTGGACACCATTTGTCCACCGGACACCATTCGTTTTGTGCTTGATGGAGAACTCGTCGAAATCCGGAACCCGGACCCGACGCGAACTGTTTTACAGTATCTCCGGGAGGATCTGCGAAAGATCGGCACCAAGGAAGGCTGCGCGGAAGGCGATTGCGGTGCATGCACCGTCGCGATTGCGGAACTCGATCAGTCCGATAGTCGTCTCCGGGTGCGGGCAATCAATTCCTGCATTCAGTTTCTGCCGACCCTCGACGGCAAAGAGCTGATCACTGTCGAGAACCTGCGGCGCGATGACGGCTCACTCCACCCCGTGCAACAAGCGATGGTAGATTGCCACGGTTCCCAGTGCGGTTTTTGCACGCCGGGTTTCATCATGTCTTTATTCACCTTGTACAAGAACAACGCTAAACCCGGCCGGCGCGAGATCGATGATGCACTTGCCGGTAACCTGTGCCGATGCACGGGCTACCGGCCGATTATCGAAGCGGCTCAAGAAATGTACGGGTACCGGGCGGTCAAGGATTCCTGGCTGGAGGAGCCGTTTGCGGCAAAAGGAAAATGCGGAGCCGATGAAAAGAAAAAGGTCGGGGTCCTGAAATCTGCCACGCGGCCGGCAATGCTGTCGGTTGACGATGGCAAACGCAGGTTCTTCTCGCCACGAAACGTGGACGAATTGGCCAACCTCGTCGAGACCTGTCGGGATGCAGTCATCCTCGCAGGAGGAACAGATGTTGGTCTGTGGGTGACCAAACAACACAGGGAACTGAGCACGGTTGTCTATACCGGTAACGTCGATCAACTCAGAGAACTCAGCGTAACGAAGACACATATCGACATCGGCGCTGCGGTATCGCTCAGCGATGCGATGCTGCCGATCGTCGAACACTATCCCGAGTTCGAAGAGCTGTTTCTACGCTTCGCGTCGCCGCCGATCCGAAATGCCGCCACACTTGGCGGCAACATCGCCAATGGTTCGCCAATCGGGGATTCGATGCCGGCGCTAATGGTTGTCGACACTACTTTGGTATTGCGACGTGGTGATCAGGCGAGAGAGATGTCGCTCAGCGACTTTTATCTCGACTATCAAAAGACGGCGCTCGAGCGCGGGGAATTCCTTGAGCGCATTCTTGTGCCACTGCGCCCAATCGATACGCAGGTGCAGAGTTACAAGGTGTCGAAGCGGTTCGACCAGGACATATCTGCAGTCTGCGGCGCGTACTCATTGAGGCGCAATGGTGCTGGCATCACCGACATTCGAATTGCTTACGGCGGTCTCGCAAACGTACCGAAGCGAGCGGTTCATTGCGAAGCCGCGCTAAAAGGCCGGGAGTGGAACGAGGATACAATGCGTGCCGGAATCGAGGCGCTCGATCGGGACTTCAGCCCGATAACGGACATGCGATCAACAGCTGAATACCGCCGGGCGATTTGCGGCAATCTTCTGCAGCGCTTTTATCTCGATTCCAGCGGCATTGAGTCGTCCGGGGTATATGACTATGGGCGCTAAGATCTCACCAGGTCGGAAAGACGCAGGCCAGACCATTGCGGGCGCGGTCGGCAGTCCGATACCGCATGACAGCGGTCACTTGCATGTCAGTGGCGAGGCCATATATGTCGATGACATACCCGAGCGGCAGGATTTGCTGCACCTTGCCGTCGGCATGAGTTCGAGGCCACACGCCAAAATCAGGAAAATGGACCTTAGCGCCGTTCGACAGGCGCCCGGTGTCGTGGCTGTCATGACCGCGGCCGATATTCCGGGGGAAAACAACTGCGGGCCGGTCATAGCTGACGATCCGATTTTCGCACCCGGACTCGTTCAGTATGTGGGGCAATCCGTGTTCGCCGTTGCCGCGGATACGGTCGATCAGGCACGCAAGGCAGCAAAGCTGGCAACAATAGAATACCAAGACCTGCAAGCAATTCTCGATCCGCGCGCCGCGCTCGCGGCCGAGTCCTTTGTTTTACCGAGCGAGACGATCACGCGAGGCGACTCTCGGGCGGCGTTGGCTGAAGCAAAACACCGCTTGAAAGGCAGCCTCAATCTTGGCGGGCAGGATCAGTTTTATCTCGAGGGGCAGATCGCGACAGCGCTCCCCGCCGAGGACGGCGATCTCTACCTGTACAGCTCCACGCAACATCCGGGTGAGATTCAGCACCTGGTCGCTTCGGCAATCGGCAAACAGTCGAAAGATGTTGTCGTTGAATGCCGCCGCATGGGTGGCGCCTTTGGCGGCAAAGAAAGCCAGCCGGCACTGATTGCCTGCATTGCCGGACTGATGGCGAACAAAACGGGGCGGGCCTGCAAGTTGCGCCTCGACCGCGACGACGACATGATCATGACGGGCAAGCGGCACGATTTCGTCATCGATTACGACGTCGGTTTCGATGGTACTGGCCGGATCGGGGGTATCGAGTTCATGTTCGCGTCGCGCTGCGGCATGTCTGCCGATTTGTCGGGCGCGATAAATGACCGCACGATGTTTCACTGCGATAACACCTATTACCTCGAAAATGTAAGCATCGTTTCACATCGCTGCAAGACGCATACGGTTTCCAATACGGCCTTTCGTGGGTTCGGCGGGCCGCAAGGCATGTTCGGTATCGAGTATGTGGTTGACGAAATAGCGCGTTATCTCGGCAAGGACCCGCTGGAAGTTCGCAGGAAAAATTTCTATGGCATCGGCGAGAGAGACATAACGCCGTACCAGCAGAAGATCAGGGACAACATCATCGAGGAAATAGTATCGGCCGTCGAGAAGAGCGCCGATTATCAAAAGCGCCGCAAGGAAATACTGGCCTTTAACAAGGAGAGCGAAATCCTCAAGCGCGGCATCGCACTCACGCCCGTCAAGTTCGGTATCTCATTCACGGCTACCCACCTGAACCAGGCAGGCGCATTGGTACATGTCTATACTGACGGCACAGTTCACCTGAACCACGGCGGTACCGAGATGGGGCAGGGACTGTTTACCAAAGTGGCGCAGGTCGTTGCCGAAGAACTGCAGATCGACATTGACCGCATCAAAATGATGGCATCGGACACGAGCAAAGTACCGAACGCTTCTGCCACGGCAGCTTCGAGCGGATCCGACATTAACGGCAAGGCAGCGCAAGCTGCCGCTGCGAAGATCAAAAGGCGGCTGATCAAATTTGCTGCGAAACACTTCGATGTCCCGAAGGACGACATCGAGTTCATCAACAACCAGGTCCGGATTGGCGCGGAGAGTATCAGCTTCGAAGATCTGATAAAGCGTGCCTGGTTCGCACGCATATCGCTGTCGGCGACAGGTTTCTATCGCACGCCCAAAATCAACTACGACCGCTCGACGTTCAGCGGGCGGCCCTTCTTCTACTACGCTTATGGTGCAGCGGTTTCGGAGGTCATCATCGATACGCTGACCGGCGAGAACCGGATTCTCCGAGTCGATATCCTGCACGACTGCGGCGAATCGCTGAATCCCGCAATCGACATGGGCCAGATCGAGGGAGGGTTCAGCCAGGGAGCAGGCTGGCTGACCTCGGAGGAGCTCTGCTGGAACAGCGATGGGGAGCTCATGACCCATGCGCCGTCAACCTACAAGATTCCGACCTGCTCGGACCTGCCGGTGGATTTCAGGGCGAAGATGTTCGAAGCGGGGCCGAATCGTGAGAAAACGATTTACCGCTCCAAGGCCGTGGGCGAGCCGCCGCTCATGCTGGCCCTGTCGGTATTTCATGCGATTCGGGATGCTGTGGCCAGCGTGGCCGGTGACAAGTGCCGTCCTCAGCTGGACGCGCCTGCGACGCCCGAGTCTGTGTTAAAGGCAGTGACAGCAATGAAAGCCGAAGGAGCATCGTCATGAACGAATGGATTGATGATCTGAGCGAACAAGTGGCTGAAGGCAATGCTTGCACGCTCGTTACCGTCGCGCGTGTCCGGGGTTCCGCGCCCCGGGAAGTTGGTGCAAAAATGCTCGTTACCGAACGCGAGACAATCGGCACGATCGGCGGCGGCCAGCTTGAATACAAGTGCACGCAAATTGCCGTAAATACGATACGGAACAACGAAGACGGCAGCCGCCTGCGGAAATTCACGCTCGGTGCAAACTGCGGGCAGTGCTGTGGTGGTGTCGTCGAAGTGTTGTTCGAGTCCTTTTGTGCGACAAAGCCTGCATGGCTCGGTGAGTTACTGGAGGTTTATCATCGCAGAGAGCCAGCCATCATCGCGACAGTACCCGGCCGGTTGGATGCGGTCGGCAAGTACCTGATTACGGCAGATGGCAAGTGCATCTTCCCGGCAAAAATGACTGTCGAGGACGATCTGCTTCGCGAAGCTACGCGAATCATGGCGCAATCGGCGCGCGCGCAACGCGTAAGAACGAAATTGAACGACGGTAATGAACGGGACGTACTTTTCGAACCGGTCGTATCCAGTGACCTGAATATCGCGGTCTTCGGCGCAGGGCATGTCGGTGCCGCGACAGTGAACGTACTGTCATCGCTTGACGGTAATATTCGCTGGATCGACAGCAGAAGAAATATTTTTCCAGAGCACCTGCCCGGGAATGTGCAGATAATCGAAAACGGTCGTCCGGAGCTGGAAGTAGCCGCGATGCCGGCCGGCACCTGTTATCTGGTGATGACTCACAGTCACCCGCTGGACATGGACATCATCCAGCAAATCCTGGAGCGGGGTGACTTCAGCTATTGCGGTCTGATTGGCTCACGGTCCAAGCGCCATCGGTTCGAAAAGCGCTTGCGCCAGCAGGGCATGGCACAGTCCCGCATCGACAAACTGATCTGTCCGATCGGTATCGATGGTATCGACGGCAAGAAGCCCGCGGAAATTGCGATTGCAGTTGCGGCCGAATTGCTGCAAATGAGTGAGGCGAGATGCCGAAAAGCATCGGCCGGCGACGACCTGCCCGGCAACGTGCGGTTTCTGCGCCAACAAGCATAAAGAGCTGAAATGGAAGCATATATTCTCGACTGGCTGAACATTCTTGCACGATGGTTGCATTTCATCGTGGGAATCGCCTGGATTGGTGCCTATTTCTA
>Ga0255053_10000161_pt1 | contig 34919 bp, 33 predicted proteins | sample JV7_2_22_MG_FD_188635 | JGI IMG/M metagenome (GOLD analysis project Ga0255053, IMG submission 188635) | Seawater microbial communities from Jervis Inlet, British Columbia, Canada - JV7_2_22 | ecosystem: Environmental > Aquatic > Marine > Inlet | place: Canada: British Columbia | collected... | reverse complement strand
CAGCGCATTGCTTCGGGACCGGAGTCCTTTTTCTCTGCAGGAAGGCAGAAAGCTGGCGTCGTCGTTGTGCCTCGATAACGTGACCTATGAGGAAGGTGACGCTTTTGACACCGAGTTGCTGCTCGCCGTGGACCCGGCACCGAATATTGCGATCGTCTCGGGTTTGTACGAGTTGTTTCCCGACAACGAACAGATCCTCGCGTCGTTGCGTGGTCTTGGCGGCTTGATTCCGGCAGGCGGTTACCTGATTTATACGTGCCAGCCGTGGCATCCACAGCTCGAGGAAATTGCGCGCACCTGCGTGGATTGGAACGGCGAACCCTGGGTCATGCGGCGGCGCAGCCAGGCGGAAATGGACGAACTCGTAAGATCGGTCGGATTCGACAAGATCGACATGGGAATCGACGAATTCGGTATCTCGACGGTGTCGATCGCACGCAGGAGGGAGTCGTCATGAGTAATGACGAGAGACTTGGTGCGTTACATACCTACTTCGAGCTCATGAACATGAATGGGGCGGCGCGCATCTACCGTAGCGCTCGCGAACTCGGAATCTTTGAGGCACTCAGCGAACGTTCCGCCACGGCGGAGGCAGTCGCCGACAGCTGCGGCCTTAAGGCGGAGGCCGTGCGCCTGTTGCTGAACGGCCTGTGCTCGATTGGCATGCTGACGCGCGAAACAGAATCGTACTCACTGGCAGTCGTCGCACAATTTCTATCGGGCAACTACCAGAACCTCGGTGACGAATACTGGGACTACCTGCCGCAATTTCTCAAAACCGGCGTTCCACTCGCAAAAATGGACTCGGTCGAGCAAAGCGAAGAGCAATACGAGCAACAGGTCAGCGCGTTGGCCTGGATGATGATGCCGGCAGCCGAAGCCCTGGCGCAGATGCTCGGTATGGGCGAGGCGCGAAAAGGACTACGGATTCTCGACGTCGGTGCGGGTTCAGGCATCTGGAGCTTGACGTGCGCGAGGCACGACGCGGGTACTCATGTCACCGCCAGTGACTGGCCCATCATCGTCAAGATAGCGACGGGGTTCGCGCAGCAAATGGGCCTTCAGGAGCGCTTTTCTGCGATACCCGGCAACTATCATGAAGCAGATCTGGGTGCCAACGAGTTCGATCTGGCGATCGTTGCCAATGTCACGCATATCGAAACGGCTGACGGCAATCGAGACCTGTTCCGACAAATTCATCGCGCCCTCAAGCCCGGCGGCGAATTGCTTATTGTCGACGTTATGGCGGAGCAAGCCGAGGGTCAGGTCTCCGCAGCGCTCTACGCGCTCGGCCTGGGGCTGCGAACCGAAACGGGACAGGTTCATGCGCCCGACGCGTTACAGCAGTATCTCGGGGACAGCGGTTTTACGGCAGCCTCGCCGCGTCCGATTCCTGTCCCGCCGTATACGATGGGAATGATCCTTGCGAAAAAGGAGAATCAAGGATGCTGATGAAGACCCCGTTTCTTGCTATTGGCAGCGTATTGATTGCATCGATACTTGGTGCGATCGCACCGTTCCTGTTTGAGCACGGTGCCAAACAATTGCAGGGTCGTGTCATCGATTTTGTTTTGAATCCCTACATCCTGGGCGGCATGGCGACCTATGTGACCGTAATGGTGTTTTTCACGTACGCGTTCAGAATGGGTGGCTCGGTCCGGGTTCTGTACCCGATCTACGCAACAACCTTTATCTGGGCCGCGATCATCGCGTGGCTCAGGCACGGCAGTCCAATTGAGCCGATTCATGTTGGCGGCATGGCGCTCCTCATGGCAGGGATTGCCTGCATGAGCTGGTGAGGCTGCTAACGTCAGGAATTCATCGATTGCTCAGCAGCGCCTTCCAGGATTTTCATGATTGGGTCGAGCCACTCCAGGTGCTCGGGTTTCATGAGAACCGAACGAAGACAGGTGACCGCGTCCGAGGTTGCCTCCATCTCCGGAACGTAGTGACATACGAATTCGGCAGGTAGCTCGATCATTGCCAGGTGCAGGTTGTCTTCGGCCGCCAATTCGAAAATACGTCTTGCCCGTGCGGTAGCCATCGCCGTGTCCGGCGCATCAGCCGCGTAAACGACAATATCCAGTTTCGGCTGCATCAGCGGCCTGAAATATGGGCTTGCCGCCAGTCGTGCGTGGAACTCCCGTGCCGCCCGTAGGCATTCGTCGAGACTCTTCGCGAAGTCGGCGCCGCGGACCGGCGGTAAGAGCCGATGCGTTGCCCATAGGGCGACCGCCGACGCACCCGGGCGTGAACACTCGAGACTGATTTCGCCGAGATGCAGCTCGGCGGAACTGAAATAGGTGAACGGCGAATCGTGTTTGTAGAAACGCCCGACATCGGGATCACGAAACAACACACAGCCGCAGCCATAGGGCTGTAATCCGTGCTTGTGTGGATCGATGACGATGGAGTCGACATCGCTCAGGCACTCATAGGCTTGCGTGGTTGCCTTGTCGAGTTGCGTCGCAAGGCCAAAATATCCGCCGTAAGCCGCGTCGGCGTGAACGCGTACGTCGTATCTGTCGCGAAGCTCGAGAATCGCGGGCAGGGGATCGACGTCGCCAAGTCCGGTATTGCCGATTGTCGCGACGATCGTGCCGACATCGCCGGACGCGAGCAGTTCTTCCGCATGTGCGATGTCCATATGGCCGTCGGCTGAGCACCGTATCGCTGTAAACGGAATGCCAAGGACCTCGCAGATACGATGGTGCGTGTAATGAGCCTGTTCCGACGCGATAACGCCCTTACCGGGATACAGCCGGCCAGCCACCCAGAGAGCTTCCAGATTCGCCATCGTGCCGCCGCCGGCCAGGTGCCCAAGCGGCTTTTCCCAGCCAAACATCCTGCCGAGTTCGATGACGCATTCCTTTTCGAACGCAGTGCTGGCACGGCCGCCGTCCAGTGCGTGGTTGTTCGGGTTTACCCAAAGTGACAGCGCGTAGGCGAGCCGTGCGACCGGATGCGGCGGCTTGAGCATCTGGCCCGCGTATTGCGGGTGGTAATAGGGGTAATTGTCCTGCATTCGAGTTGCCACTTCGTGCAATACGGCCGAGACGGAATCGACGTCGAATTCAGGTGTGAAGTCGGGCAATTCGTCGCTGCCTTCGGCAAGTCTGGCGAGCGCATCGCGCAATATGTCGAGTTCGGCGGGGTTGATCATGCATCGTGTCCATTTCTGTCGACGCGGCGAGCTTACCGTAAAAAGCGACGTCTCAGCAGGATGGATCGCGCTACTATTCCGCGATGGACCTGATCGCTCTGGCCGTGCCGTTTTTTCTGTTGGCACTCCTCTTCGAACTCATCGTCGACCGCGTGCGCGGCAGCGGCCTGTACCGGGTCAACGATGCCATCAATAGTCTGAGCGCAGGCACTTTAAGCACGACGTTCGGGTACTTCACACGTTTTCTGCCGCTGCTTGCCTGGGGTTATCTGCTGCAGAATTACGCCCTGATCGACATGCCCCTGAGCTGGTTCAATGCGACTCCACGCGGAATCGTCCTGTGGGTGATCGCGGCACTGGCCTGGGATTTCTTCTACTACTGGTTTCACCGTTTTAGTCACGAGATTTCGCTGATGTGGGCTGCGCACGCCGTGCATCATCAAAGCGAGGATTACAACCTGTCGACCGCATTGCGCCAGACCAGCACGGACTTCCTGTATAGCTGGATTTTCTATGCGCCGTTGTTCCTGATCGGATTTCCGCTCGAAGTGCTGATTACGGTCAAGGCCGTCAACCTGATCTACCAGTTCTGGGTGCACACGCAGCTCGTGAATCGCCTGGGCGTACTTGACAGGATTCTGGTCACGCCGTCGAATCACCGCGTGCACCACGCTCAAAACGAGCGCTACATCGACAAGAACTACGGTGGCATGCTGATCCTGTGGGATCGCATGTTCGGTACATTCGAAGCGGAGTGCGATGAGGAGCCGGTCCGGTTCGGCGTACGCAAGCCGCTGGCGAACTGGAATCCGTTCTACGCGAACCTGCAGGTTTACGACTACCTGTTATTCGATGCGAGACATGCGCAGGAGTGGCGCGACAAGCTGTCGATCTGGTTCCGCCGTACCGGATGGAGACCAGCGGATGTCGCGACGCGATTTCCGAAGCAGAATGTCGATCTAACGACATTCGAAAAATTCGATCCGGTAATTCCGGCACCGCTCAGGCGATATGTGCTTGCACAGTTCTGCGTTGCCGTGGCGGCAACGCTTGCCATCGGGGTACTTTTCGCAACTTCGGGCGTCAAGGCTGTTGTCGCGCCCTGTATGTTCCTGTGGGCTTTGTTGTACACGCTGGGGCTCCTGAACGAGGGCAGGCCGTATGCATCTCGATTCGAAATACTGCGGCTGCTAATCATCGTTCCCGCCGGCGCTGCCGGGCTGTCACTCGGCCCAACGGCGGTGGTGCTCGGACCCTGGCTCTGGCCCATTGCCGGCGCCTACCTGCTGGTATCGATCCTTGGGCTGTACGTGGTCCTTGAAAAAATCAACTAAAAGACTTTTAAAACAACTAATAATGAAGAATAATTAAAGCGATTTCTAGGATGGGTTCTATGATCGACAACAGCAACAGAGTCAACATTCGCTCCGGTGCACCCTGGGAACCGGTGGTCGGGTACTCGCGTGCCGTTCGCGTCGGCCAGTTCGTCGCGGTTTCCGGTTCTGCTGCCGTGGATGCCGACGGTAAGCTGGTTGGAGAGGGGGACATGTACGCGCAGACGAAGCAGTGCATCCGGGTCATTGAAGATGCACTCGAGAAAGCCGGGGCCAGCCTGTCCGACGTCGTCCGGACGCGAACGTTTGTCACGGACATCTCCCTCTGGGCCGAGGTCGCACGGGCACACCAGGAGGCTTTCGGGGATGTAGGTCCCGCGACTTCGATGGTGGAAGTATCGCGCCTGATCGACCCGGCAATGCTCGTGGAAATCGAGGCGGATGCCGTCATCAATGATGGCTGATTGAATTTACTCCGATACGGCGATATGCATAGCGTCCGGCCAGATCAGTGCGCCGGTTGCTAGTGCAGCGCGAGGCGGACTTCCTCACCATTCTGTGCGAAAACGGCGTAATTGCGTCCGGTGTCGGTGACAACCCAGCCATCGAGATTGACGCCAGCGCTGACGAGTCGACTGGTGTGATCATGGCGGTCGCTGAGTATCAATAAGCTGGAGCCATCCCACTGTACGACTCCGCTCAGCTCCCATTTCCCTTTCAGTTCTTCGCGTGCACTGACGGCCGAAGCCTCTTCAGGCACCTGCTCGACGATGGGTTCCGCTGGAGCTGCTCGGACAGTCTCCACCGTCGCGGTGTGCTCGACCGGCAGCTCAACCTGTGAAACGCGCACGGCGGATGACAACCACATCGACACCGCAAACACCGCCATCGCGGCCGCGGCCGGAAAAAGTACGGCGGTCTGCAAGCGCTTCCGTTTTTGCGGCGATTCTGTGTGCACAGGCCGCAACAGATCGCGGGGCGTCAGTGGCATCGTCAGGCGGCGTTCGAGCCACTGCGTTACCGCTGACCATTGCGCAATATCTTTTCGGACCCGGGAAGGCTGCATCTCGTGAATACACAGGCCGCCGCTTGCCGCCCAGGTGTAATTCTGGCTGTCGCGGAGGGTGCCGACGACCGCTATGGACAGGCGATTTAGAAAACGCATCAATTGCCGATAAGCGATGGTGCGCTCTTTGACCCGGTTGGCAACAACACCCAACCGTCCGTTGCGTCGACTGATCTGGGCCACAAGCAGGAGATCCGAAATCAGGCGCGATGCCGCATGGATATCCAGGTCCGACGCCAGCACCGGAACGAAGACCGCATGTGCGCCACAGGTATAGTCGATCAGGCGATCGTTGGGGAGTCCGGCGGGTGCATCGACGACGGCATACTCGATATCCTCGGGCACAACTATGTACTGAGCCCCTGTCGCATCCCGTTTCGCAGCACTTGCCGAAATGCCCAAAATCGCCGGAGCATCGGCCGATCGGTTGTGCAGCCAGCGGGTACTTGATCCCTGGCGATCCATGTCAACGATCGCGACCTTGCGACCCGTGGTCGCGAGATATCCTGCCAGGTTGAATGCGAGTGTCGTCTTCCCCGATCCGCCCTTGGGGTTCAGCACGACAATCCTGCGCAAACTTACCGATCCCTTGAATATCAGCATGTTACGGGCCCGAATATTATGTTTAATGCTACGTACTTCTTATGCGCGTTTTCATGCAGCCGCGCAATTCCGGAAAGACCCCAAGCGCTGCCCGTGAACGCAGTATTTTCCTGACATTGGAATGCGCACAGATCGGAACCGTCTGGCTTATCTCTTGCCGGCGACAGGTCGAATCGAGCCTCCTCGTTGCGGTTCCTACGTAGGTTTATTTGCGTTTTGCCGCGTTATATTGGCTCTGCAGGCCGCGCAAGGGGGCGCAAGGGGGATCGGATCATGTATTTCGTCAATTCCTACTTCACGGTTGCGATCTATCTCGCCGTTATTGCCGGTGTCATGATCGCCTTACTCCGCTGGCATGAATCGAATGCCGTTAATCGCCGCTTGCTGCATATGATGGTGAGCTGTGGTATTGACGACGAGACTGCCGCGAATGCGGATCAGCTTCTGAAACCCGATATCGACGTCGTGCGGGCCCGGTGCCGAAATTGCGCTGATACCGACTTGTGTGATCGTTGGCTCGACGGTGACGCTGCCCTAGGCAACAGTTTTTGTCCGAATGCCGGGTACTTTACCGTCGCAGCGGGTTCCAGCCGATCCTGAGCGTGACTCTCTGATCCAGTACCGCGTGGTAGCGCTAGTCCTGTTTCCGCGTCCAGGTCTCCGTACGTCCCAGCAGCGACACGCCGATATAGCCCCGGACTTTCAAAGTACTTTCATCGACGTAGGTCACGATGCAGCGATAGGTTTTGCCGCTGTTCGGGTCGTATATTGTCCCGCCGCCCCAACGTCCTTTGCCTTCGTATTCAAATCCCTCGAATAGCTCCAGGCCGGTCAGCGGCCTGTCTCGTAGTGCAGTATCCGGGTTCTTCTCATCGGTATCCGGGCGGTCGTCATCGGCATTCGGTGATCCTTCGATCACCCCGCTCAGACCTGCAGCCGTCGCGGTGACGTCAATCCAGCCGTCGCCGTCGCCGCTGAGCCAGATGCCATCGATATTTGGCATGTCGTCAGCGTGACTCAATGACATCACGGTTAACAGCGCTGCCGCGAGCACGCCTGGTGTTTTGGCTGGAATCATTCATGGCCCCCGGTATGATGCCTGTCTTCGGGATAATAGAGGCGGTCTCAATAATATGCATGAGTCGCGTTTCTGCGTCCACGGGTCTCAGCGGCGCGGCGCGCGCCGCGCCGAATGTCGGTGAGCCTTTGCAAGGCGGGCAACAAAGCCGCTGGACCCGTGGCGCGAAACCCATGCGGGAAGCGCCTTTGCGGGCGGTCTGCTTTGTTACTCGTCGCTCGAATGGAATGACCATGCTGCGCTCCTCGTGCCGCGCAGCCCATCCCGCAAAGGCCGCTTCGCGACCATGACTATTTTTGAGACCGCTTCTAACTCAACGGCTGGGGGCAGTGTGTTAAGGCGTAACTTCCTGCGTTCGATGTTCGGTAGCGTGGTGCTGGCGTGGGCCAGCATTCGATCGGGTTCTGCGTCTGCCAGCAGTTCGCTGTCATTCGATCATGGCGTGGCAAGTGGCGATCCTCTCAGTGACGGCATCATTCTCTGGACGCGAATCAGCGGCGCCACTAACGGCGCATACCCGGTGCGTTGGCGAGTCGCGAGCGACCGCGACATGCAACAGATCGTCCGGGAAGGAATCGCATGGACCGATGACTGGTTCGACTACACCGTCAAGGTGGACGTGCGAGGCCTGCCGGCTGGTAGCACTCTCTATTATCGCTTCGACGTGGACGGCGAGTACTCGCCCGTCGGCAGGACGCGAACTTTGCCCGAAGGTGAACTCGCCAGTGCATGTTTCGCCGTGGTGACGTGTTCGAATCACCCGGCCGGCTATTTTCATGTGTATCGCGAGATCGCCAAACGCGATGACATCGACGCCGTCATTCATCTCGGCGATTACATCTACGATTACGGCATGGGGGAGTACGCGACCGACCGCGCCGAATCGCTCGGCAGGATCCCCGAGCCGCGCGGAGAAACGCTAACGCTCGACGACTACCGGCAGCGTCACGCTCAGTACAAATCGGATCCGGACTCGCTGACGATGTTGCAAGGCCATCCGTTGATTGCGATTTGGGATGACCACGAGATCGCCAATGACGCCTGGCGTGACGGTGCCGAAAATCACCAGGAGGAAGAGGGCAGCTGGCCGCGACGGCGAGATGCGGCGATCCGCGCCTATTACGAGTGGATGCCGGTTCGGGGAGTTGCGACAGGCGGCGATACGCGGATTTTCCGTCGTTTTCGGTATGGGAACTTACTGTCGCTGATCATGCTCGATACACGCCTGCACGGGCGTGACAGGCAGCCTGACGTAGGCAATGACGTGACGCCGGAGTCCGTCAGGGCTGCGTTGCAGGACCCGGAACGACGGATACTGGGACCGGTTCAGGAGGGCTGGCTGCGGCGCACGCTTGCGGCGGATGTGGACACGACGTGGCAGGTCATTGCACAGCAGGTCATGCTGGCGCCCGTGCGTGCACCGGACCTCGAGCCGTTGCTCGACCGCGACAAGCCGTCAATGGTGCCACCCGAGCAACTGGACCATTACACAGCTCAAAGCAAGGACAATCCGCCGATGGTCCTGGATACCTGGAACGGCTATCCGCAAGCGCGCGAGGACTTCCTCGCCGACTTGCAGGCGTTGGCCCGGAATGCAGTCGTGTTGAGCGGAGACCTGCACACATCCATGGCCAATAACGTGCTGACTCGGGATGGAGACGTGCCTGTTGCCGTGGAGATCATGACGTCATCGGTTTCATCGCCCGGGTTCGCGGAATATCTGCCCTTGCGTCATCCAGATGCACTCAGTGAGGCGACACGCGACGTCAATCCCTGGATGAAATACATGGAAACGGAGCGCCGAGGCTGGGTGCGACTGACGTTGACCCCGGAGGAGTGCGTTGCCGAGTGGCATCTGGTCGATACCGTGCACGCACGCCGGTACACGAGCGACATAGATCGCAGGCTGGCCGTGCAAGCGGGCGACATTGCAGCCGGACTGCACGACGCCGACGTGTCGTGAATCGCCGCGTTCGCCTGTCAGCGAGCGAGGCGCGCCGCATCGCGCTTGCCGCTCAGGGCCTGCATGTCGAACGCCCTTCCTGCGCGCCGGATGCACGGCACTTTCGACGTGTCATGCGTACGCTCGGCGTGCTGCAACTCGACTATGTCAATGTTCTGATTCCCGCGCATTACCTGGTGATCTGGTCGCGACTCGGTGCCTTCGATCGCAGCCGCTTCGACCGCCATGTTTACGGCAACGGTGATTACGCCGAGCAATGGGCCCACGAGGCATCGGTCGTACCTGCCGATACCTGGCCACTGCTGGCCCACCGGCGCAACGCGCACGAGCCCTCGCGCCACAACCCGATTCGCAAGCTTCGTAATCGAGACGACTATCTGAGCGCCGTTTTGGAGCAGGTTCGGCGTGATGGCGCATTGACGGCGTCGGATCTGCCGCCGGTACCCGGGCCGAAACGTAAGCCCGGAGATTGGCACCGCTCGATTCCGCGCTGGGCGCTGGAATACCATTTCGCACGAGGTGACCTGGCCGTTGCAAATCGATTGCCGAATTTTCAGCGCGTATACGATCTCCCGGAACGGCTCATACCCAGGCAGCACCTGGCGCGAGAACTTTCGAAAGAACAGGCAGAACGTGAAATGTTGGGGCGAGCGGCAGTCGCGATGGGCGTTGCAACACTGCGCGATCTTGCCGATTACTTTCGCTTGTCACCGAAAGATGCTGCACCGCGCGTCGCTGAACTGGTCGAGTCAGGCGACTTATCGGTAGTGGATGTCGAAAACTGGAAAGAGCCCGGCTACCTGTCTTCGTCGGCGAGCCTGCCCCGGTCGATCGGTGGCGCATCGTTGCTGTCGCCGTTCGATCCCGTCGTCTGGTACCGTCCAAGGGGCGAGCGCCTGTTCAATTTTCACTACCGTATCGAAATCTACGTGCCAGAGGAGAAGCGCAGGTGGGGCTACTACGTGCTGCCGTTCCGGCTCGGCGATCGCATTGTTGCCCGCGTTGATCTCAAGGCGGACCGCAAATCGCGACGGTTGCTGGTTCTCAAGGCTCACGAGGAACCGAATATCACGAGGCTCGAATGTGCGCAGCACCTCGCTGATGAGTTGGCCCTGCTCAGGGACTGGCTGGCGCTTGACACCATAAAGGTGTCCCGCAACAGTGACTTCGCGCGTGCACTGGCATCGGCACTAAAACACTGAAAAGGTAACCAGCCATGGCGAAACAGGGTGTCATCGAACTGCTCATCGATCCGGCGACCCGGGATCTGGGCGAATTCACGGTACGCCGGGCGCTTCCGGACAAGCGGCGTCAGCGAGTCGGGCCCTTTATTTTCTTCGATCACATGGGGCCGGCGGAGTTTGCGCCAGGTACCGGCGTCAATGTTCGCTCGCATCCGCATATCGGGCTGGCGACCGTCACGTATCTGTTCGAAGGTGAGATTCTGCACCGTGACAGCCTCGGTTTCGTCCAGGCGATCCGGCCAGGCGCCGTCAACTGGATGACGGCAGGTCGCGGTATCGTACATTCGGAGAAAGTAACCGAAGAGATCATGGCACGCGGTCAGCGGCTGCACGGCCTGCAGATCTGGGTCGCATTGCCGACAGAGCACGAGGAAATTGCGCCCGGCTTCCAGCATTACGACGCAAGCGACATCCCTTCGGTCACCGTGGACGGCGTCGAGATTCGTGTCGTTATCGGTTCGGCGTTCGGTGCGACATCGCCCGTGAAGACACAGAGCGCAATGTTGTATGTCGAGGTGAATCTCGAACCCGGGCAAGAAGTTGCGATTCCCGAGGCCGAAGAACTCGGCGTTTACGTTGTCGAAGGCGGCGTCGCCGTCAATGACGAGTTGGTCGACAGTGGAGTTCTGGCCGTGCTCGCGAGCGGCGCGACGGGCACCGTCACCGCCGAATTGAAATCGAAGATCATGTTTTGTGGTGGCGACGCGCTCGACGGCGAGCGCATTGTCTGGTGGAATTTCGTCAGTAGTTCCAGGGAGCGATTACAGCAGGCCAAAGTGGACTGGCGTGAGCGCAATTTCGACGACGTGCCTGGTGAGACAGACTTCATTCCGCTACCGGATCGATAGCCGCGCTCAACGCAAACGGCGGCCATTGGCCGCCGTTTCGTCGCAACTCTATGGACTATTCGCTGCCCTGGCGCCCGCGATGGTGCTTGCCGCCGTCGCCGCGCTCGCCGCGGTGCTCATGAAAACGATCACGAGCGGCGGCGCGATCTTCCGCGGACATGGAATCCCAGTGGCGGCGCTTTTCTTCGCGCCGGGCCTGCCGTTCCTCGTCCGACATGGATTGCCACCGATGGCGCATTTCTTCGCGCATGACCTGCCTGTCTTCGGGTGACATCGAGTCATGGCGGGCTCTCATCTCTTCGCGCATCGCGGCACGTTCCTGGTCGCTCATCGCCTCACGCTCCGCGCGCCATTCTTCGCGCTTCGCCTGGCGCTCTTCATCAGACATACTTTCCAGGTACGCTCTCCTTTCGTCGGGGCTAAGATTCCGCACGTCAGACAGTGACTGTGCCTGCAGTCCGAGGGGCAGCAACAACGCGGCTATTGCCAGGTGGCGGGTGAAGGATATTCTGCTCATTCGAATGACTCCTGCGTTGAATATCGATATTACATTTCACCGCCAAGGCGGCGTTCACCCTGTTAACGCTCTAACCGCTAGCCGGTTGACAGGATATTGCTATTTTCGGCAGCAAGCAGTCCTCGTGGTCTGTCGAAGCGTGTCAATTTTGTGTATTTTGCTTCCTTTCGTAATACAGGTTTTGGAGACTGATGCCAAAGCGCGCATACCTGCTGGTCATTCTTGCAGTGTCGCAGTTCCTTGCAGGCTGCGCGGGAACACCGCAGCCGCAGCTCACGCCAATTGGTGAGGTGATTCCTGCGGACGTCAGTTTCGCCGGGCGCTGGCAACAGCAGGACCCGGGTAATGAGGCAGCCACAAAAATCAGAAACGCGGAACAGAGCGCGGCCGGTGGTCTCGATGACGTCGTTGCGGCGGCTCGCCGTGATCGCGGTAGCGACTCAGGGCGCGGCAAAAAAGGGCCTTCGGTTCACGTGTTCCTGGAGACCGGCAGCAGGCTCAAGATTACTCAAAACGCTTACGGACTGTTTATCAGCTTTGACCGCTCTGTCGTCGAGGAGTACCGCTACGGAGAGCACCGCATGATCAGTGTCGGGCCCATCGGAGCGGAGCGTGTCTCCGGTTGGCGAGACGGACACTACGAGATTCAGACCCTGGGAGAGGAAGGTGGGTTTCTGACGGAGACCTACGCCTTGGAGCAGGATGGCCAGGTTCTCGTGCGTACGATCATGATCAAACACAAAGAAGAGCAGACACTCTCAGTTCGCCAGCTGTTTGATCGACTCGAATAAGGAGCGGGCGGCGATCAATCCTTAGGTTGTCAGCGGCGTGTAATTTTTGAGTACCGCTTTGAGCCGCAATTTGCCCTTGCGGTGTTGTTCGATCAGAACGGGCAAATAACCGAGCTCTTCAACGCACCACAAAGTCGTTACCCGTGATGAATGTTCAGCCTGATGCTGAATACCAACGGCATTGAATTTTCCGGCCGGCGTACGGATTTCCCGTTCACCCACATTGCTGACGATGAGCGTCTTGAACTCGTCGATATCGAACAGGATGTAACGTTCGTCCGGCCCGCCGTTCAGCATGTCGTACATTAACTGATACTGGATCGCGACCCTGTCGTGCACGAGGCTCTCCAGGATCATTTGCACGTCCTCGTCGTTGACTGTGCCCGACATTTCGTTGGACGACCAGTCAAAGCGAACCTCTGCTCTGGTTTCTTCTTTTGAAAGTGTGTCTTCGGATTGGTACCAGCTTGCCTTGACCCCGTCACCAGTGGCGGAGAATTGCGACCGCTCGCTGATCACGCCGTTACGAATCATTTTGGCCAGGCCCGATGGCTTGATGACGTGTGTGGCTTCGAAGCCTTCTTCCGTCGTTCGCAGGTCTGTCGTAAGGCGGCCACTCAGGATGCTGATCTTGACTTTGTATTCGGCCGAGTAGGGCACCAACGCCTGCTCCGCGCGAACGGGCACTGACAGCGCCAGCGCCAGCATCAGCAGGCACACGAAAACTGGCCGGTTAAGTTGCTGTGGTATTGCCAAGATGTTCAACGGTCGACTCCTCAGTCAGCCTGCAATGCGTCCTCGCATTGTCCCATTAGTGACATGACTGTCCGCTGAACGTTCAATCGATGAGGTTCGATATCGTCGAGGCGAACGTCCCTCGAGATCAGGTACGGTTCGCCGACAGCGATCGTGATTCGCGCAAACGGTTTCGGGATCATGAAGTTGTCCCAGCGATCGAGGTACCAGGCACGATCGGCGGCACAGGCGATCGGTACAATGGGCACGCCGGCAACCCGCGCCATCAGTATCGTGCCGGATTTGAACTCGTACTTCGGACCGTTCGGTCCGTCTGCGGTCGTCACGATCGAGTAGCCGTTTTTCATCATGCGTTGCTGATCGCGTAACGCGAGTGCGCCGCTTTGGTTGGCCGAACCACGGATGACTTCGGCGCCCCAGGCGCGAGCGATGCGCGACGGTATTTCGCCATCGACCGAGCCGGAAACCAGGAAACAAAGCTTGTATCCCTGGCGCAGCCAAACGCGCATGTACGACGAGCAGGCCACGTGATGCTGATGCCAGTAGCTAGGCGCGCACACGATATTTTCAGCCAGCAGGGCGGCTGCGTTTTCGGCGCCAATGACGGGCTGAAACCGATAGGACTTGATCAGCATCCAGTTGATGAATCTCAGCAACGGCAAACCAAGGAAGTAATACAGACGTCGGGCCGGCGTCATTCGCCGCAGCGAGGACGTGCTGCGCCGCGATTCTACCGAGTCGAAATTGGTGGGTTCTTGCTTGTCCAAGAGATCGTTCAGCCTGTTTTTGCTTGTCGTCCGGTGCCTGTCGGTATGCACCTGAGCGCTGCCGGGGCGGGCCAGTTTGCAGTATCGGAGAAGCGCCGGTCAATGTAGAATGCGCCTGCTTTTCGAATGTCTCGGACCGCATTTCCCTTTAATGAGCGAAGCCCATACAGTAACCCGGCGACCGCCAGGCCCCGCGCAACCGGTCGAGCTGGGTATCGACCCTGAAACGCTGCAAACCCTGACGGATGCGCGCGATTCCTACGGCGACATGGTCAGCATGAACAGGCAGGGTGGGCGCCTCGCGTATTTCATCAATGATCCTGTCGAGGTTCGCAGAATTCTCACGCGCCGACACGCCCGCTACGTGAAAGGTCCCGGTTTCGAACGCGTCAAGATGCTGCTCGGCAATGGTCTGATTGTGAGTGACGGTGATGTCTGGCGCCGTTCGCGTACGATGATCCAGCCGGCCTTCAGCCGCCAGAACGCGCACCGCCTTTTGAGAGTCATGGTGGAGTGTTGCGATCGCAGGGCCGTCAAATGGGCAGATGCTGCCGGGAATGGCGACGTCGTCAATATCACGTCTGAGACCAGCGACTTCGCGCTTGACTTGATCCTGATCAGCATCTTCGGCGCCGACTACGACTCAATGATAGGTTCCAGCGGGGAGAATCCGTTCGCATTTCTGAGCAGCAACTCGACGCGTGACCTCGGTGTTGTCATGAAAGCACGCGACCTGCGCAAGCTGTTGCTCGAGATCATCGCAGCGCGGCGCGCGCCGGGACGCGAGGATTCCTTTGATTTCCTGAGTATGTACATGCACGCAAAGGACAAGCAGGGAGCCCCGTTCTCGGACAAGGAATTGCTCGACGAGTTGATTACGCTGATCATTGCCGGATTCGAGACCTCCGCCAACACGCTCAATTGGGTGTGGTACCTGATTGCCGGGCATCCCGAGGTCGAGGAGCGCTTACTCGATGAGTCCGCGCGACTGCTGCCGAATGTATCGGCCGTTAAGCCGGAGTCCCTGGCGGACATGACGTACACGCAGCAGGTGCTCGAGGAGGCCTTGCGCCTGTACCCGCCTGTATGGCTATTCACGCGCCGCTCACAGGAAGATGATCAGCTCGACGACTACGATGTACCGCCTGACACCGACATCTACCTTTCGCCCTATATCCTGCACCGTACGGCGAAGTACTGGACCGATCCGGACCGGTTCGATCCGGACCGGTTCGACCTGGAGCGATTCGCCGCGTCAGGCGTATCAAAAAACGACCGACCGTATTTCCCGTTCTCGCTCGGCCCACGACGCTGCCTCGGCGAATATTTCTCGTTTCTTGAAATGAAAGTTCACCTGGGCCTGTTGTTGCCGAGATTCCGTATGATGCGAATTTCTGACGAGGATCCGGCCCTCGAACTCGCGATTAATCTGCGATCGGCGTCCGACATCATGCTGCAACCGGCGATAAGGGCCTTATGAAACTCTACCCTACACTGATCGACCTCCTGGACGAGGCGCGCGGCAAAGATCGCGAGATTCGCTTTATTGACGGCGAGAACAAAGAGGCTACCGTTGGTTTTGGCGCGCTGTGGGATCGCGCTATTGCGTTGCTTGGCTCCTTGCAGGCACGAGGAATGCAGCCCGGTGACGAACTCGTCATTTTCAGCACCTCGAATCAGAGTTTCGTCGTTGCTTACTGGGCTGCGATGCTCGGCGGCATCGTGCCGGTACCTGTCGCAGTGGGAATCAGCGACGAGCATCGCATCAAGTTGTTTCGCATACTGCGGCAGCTCGAACGCGGCACCCTGTTCACCGAAAGCGCACTGCTGGAGCGCTTGCTCGAGTTCTCGAAATCACGCGAGATGGGCGAGATCACTGCCATCCTCGAGTCGCGGACAGTGCTGATGAGTAATGTGGAACCGGGAGACAACGGTCAGATTCACGCCGCGTCCCCCGACGATCTTGCTTTCATTCAGTATTCCTCGGGTTCGACCAGCGATCCTAAGGGCGTGTGCCTGACGCATGCCAATCTCTGCGCCAATGTTCGCGCGATCATCGAATCCACGCAGTGGCAGGAAGACGACCGCAGCCTCAGCTGGATGCCGCTGACCCACGACATGGGACTGATCGGCTATCACCTCAGCGTAATGGCGGCAGGCATGAATCACGCGGTGATGGACACCAATGTCTTCGTCAGGCGGCCGCTCTTGTGGATGATCAAGACGAATGAGCTGCGCGCAACGCAACTGTGTTCACCCAACTTCGGATACAAGCACTTCCTCAAGCTGTTCGAGCGCAAAGGATTGCCCGACGGTACCGACCTGTCGTGCATCAAGCTCATCCTCAACGGCGCGGAGCCGATCTCCTACGACCTGTGCGAGGAGTTCCTGACGGCGCTTGCACCGTACGGTCTGAAGCGCTCGACGATGTTCCCGGTCTACGGGCTTGCCGAGGCGACGGTCGGTGTCACGGTCGGCAATCCGGGCGACGAGATCTCGCGTGTTGTCATGCATCGTCACAGCCTGAGCATTGGCGAGCCCTACGAATCGGCGCAAGTCGGAGACGCCGACGCTGTCAGTTTCGTGAAAGTCGGCAATATCATCCGCGACTGCGAAATCCGGTTGACCGATGACGCCGACACAGTTCTCGAAGACGGCCGCGTCGGCAACATTCAGCTTCGCGGCGCCAGCGTTACCGAGAGGATTTACGGCGATGAGGAAGCCACGGCCGGGCTGTTCACTGACGATGGCTGGCTGCGCACCGGCGACTGCGGAGTATTCGTCGACAGTCAACTCGTCATCACGGGTCGGCAGAAAGACATCATCATCGTTAATGGCCAGAACTATTATCCGCATGACATCGAGGAGATCATCGCGCAGATCGATGGACTCGACCTTGGCAAGGTCGTAGTAGCCGGTGCAACGCCGTCGAAAGGCCAGACCGAGGAATTGCTCGTGTTCATCCTGTACCGGAAAGATCTGGAGTCGTTCGCCAGTCTGGCTGACAAGGTGCGGGAGATCGTCGGTGAGCATGCCGGACTTGAAGTCGATCATGTGCTACCGGTGCCGAAAATTCCGAAAACAACCAGCGGCAAAGTGCAGCGAGTGCAGCTGCTCAATGCTTACCTCGATGGCGAGTTTGATACCGTGTTGGCCGAGATGTCGCCGCCAGAGCATGTCAGCGACGATGTCGACGAAGATCCGCTGGTTGCCGAGCTGGAGCTGATTTGCCGGGAATTCTCGAAAGATCGCAGAATCGGTCCGGACGACAACCTGTTCGAAGTCGGGGTAAGCTCTCTGACCCTGACGGAGATCGTTCTGGGGATCGACGAGAAATACCCGGGCAAGCTGGACATCAGCGATTTGTTCGACTATCCGACTTTGCGTGAAATCGCGGAATTTATGCGGCGCTGAGCCGCAACGGCCATCAACGGATACAGACTATGAGCCATTCACGGATCGCCGGTACCGGCAGCTATTTGCCCGAGAAAATCCTGACGAACAAGGATCTCGAGACAATGATGGATACCGACGACGCGTGGATTCGCGAGCGGACCGGTATCAAGCGGCGTCATATCGCTGCGGATGGCGAGACCACCTCCGATCTGGCGCTGGCAGCCACATCACGCGCGCTGGAGATGGCAGAACTGGATGCGGACGACATTGACCTCATCGTCGTCGGCACGGCAACCCCGGACAAGGTATTTCCCAGCACGGCGTGCATTATTCAACGTCGTCTGGGCATCAGTGGTTGCGCTGCTTTCGATGTACAGGCTGCGTGCAGCGGGTTCGTGTACGGCCTGGACGTCGCCGACCGTTACATTCGAACCGGCGCTGCGAAAAACGCGCTCGTAATCGGTGCGGAGACGCTCTCGAGGATCACGAACTGGGAAGACCGCACGACAGCCGTGCTGTTTGGTGACGGTGCCGGCGCCGTGATTCTGCAGGCCACGGATGAACCGGGCATCATCTCGACCCATATTCATGCAGACGGCAAGTACGAAGATCTGCTGGAAGTGCCGCAAGGTATCTCAAACGGCTACGATGCCCTGCGCGCGCAAGAGGCGTACATCCAGATGAACGGCAATGCCGTTTTTCGCAGGGCCGTGGCAACACTGGACTCAATCGCGCGTGAGACCCTGGAAAAAAACAACGTCGACAAACACGACCTGGACTGGTTCGTGCCACACCAGGCCAATTTGCGCATCATCACCGCGGCAGCAAAGAAACTCGATATGCCGATGGAGCGGGTCATCGTCACCGTGGACGAACATGCCAATACCTCGGCGGCCTCGATACCGCAGGCGCTCGATACGGCGGTTCGTGACGGGCGCATCAAACGGGGCGACTTGCTGTTGTTCGAGGCATTTGGGGCAGGATTTACCTGGGGTTCGGCGCTGTTGCGATTCTGAGCACAAATGCAGCAAATGCGTGTCGACGCCGTATCATCGGCAGGCACAATAGTGATGTTAGTTCTAGAAAAAATCTGTAATTATTTGATATTACATGTGAATAACTTCGGTCGAATGACCCTGTTGGTTGCTGTGCTGGCGATGGTTGGCGAGGCACAGAGCGAATCGCTTGCTGCGGACGAAATTCGCCGCAATGTCGATGACAATGTCAACGTCGCTGTCGCGCTGTATCGCGAGTTTCTTAGCCTGCCTAACGACGCCAACCATCCCGACGATATCGAGAAACTCGTGGTCTGGATGGAAGGCGCCTTTGGTGAGCGCGGTTTCGAAACACGGCGTATTCCAACAGAGGGCAGCCCCGCTTTGTATGCAGCGCGGCTGCAGGAAAACGCGAGCAAGACCGTGCTCGTATACCTGCAGGCGGACGGCCAACCCGTCGACCCCGGGGCTTGGGCGCAGTCAGATCCCTTTGTGCCGGTTCTGAAATTTCGCGACAGTGACGGCAATTGGCGAGCAATTGACTGGCCGTCGATCGAGGAACGCTACGATCCGGACTGGCGCATATTTGCGCGTTCCGCGTCGGATTCCAAAGGCCCGATGACGCAGTTCCTGATGGCGATCCAGTTGCTCGATGAGCTGGGTGCGGCGCCCGACTACAACCTCAAGGTCATCATCGACACCGAAGAGGAACTGGGCTCACCGAACCTGGCTGCCGCGATCCGTTTGCATCGGGACTTGCTGGCCTCGGACCTGTTGTTGATTTTCGACGGGCCGCCACACGCCTCCAATCGACCGACCGTGACCTTTGGTGCACGGGGGATCGCTGCGGTGACACTGGTCGCCTACGGCCCCAGGGTTGCTCAGCACAGCGGCCACTATGGCAACTTCGTACCGAATCCAGCATTCGACATGGCGCGCATCCTGGCCTCGATGAAGTCGCGCGACGGCATTATTACGATTCCCGGTTTCTACGATGGCGTGGAGCTGTCCGATGAGGTCCGGACGACGCTGGCAGCAGTGCCGGACGACGAGGCAGCAATCCTGGATTCGATGGGCTTGTCGCGTGCTGACAGTCTTGCGCCGACGCTGCAGGAGGCCATTCAGTATCCATCGTTGAACATACGCGGAATGGCGGCCGCCTGGATTGGTGATGAGTCGAGAACCATCATTCCGCCGACGGCGACCGCGGAACTGGATATTCGCCTGGTCAGCGAATCGAATCCGGAGCGGCTTATCGGTTTAGTGCGTACGCATATCGAGGCGCAGGGATACACGGTGCTCGATCATGCGCCGAGCGATGCGGAGCGGCGCCAATACGAACGCATCGTCAGCATGAATCATGACATCAGCTATCGCGCTTTTCGTTCACCCGTCGATTCGCCGGCGGGGGTCATGGCAAGGGCGGGTCTCGTGGCACTCAATGGTGAGGAGCCGATCCTGATTCGCACGATGGGCGGCTCGATACCTATCTCCCCGATCATCGCGGCACTCGACGTCCCGGCAGCCGTGGTTCCCACAGTGAATATCGATAACAATCAGCACAGCCCGAATGAAAACCTGCGCCTCGGCAACTTCATTGACGGCATCGCAACGCTGATGTCCGTGCTCAGCCAGTCGCCGCAATAACGGCCGGCCTGCAGGCGTGCTGCGTCAATTGAACATAAGCGTGGAAAAAGCCTGTTTTCGGCGAAAATCATGTGATCCAGTTCACATTTCGAGCCCTCACCGGTCTCTATACTCTGCAGTCATAAGCTGTCGCTATTTGCAGACAGTTGCTTAACGGAAGATCGAAATGCGCACGGATTTCAAGGATGTACCGCTGTCGGAGTCGAATGTTTCTCTGAAACTCTCGAAAATCCAGAGGCGTTGCTCCGAGCTGATACAAGACTCAGAGGCACTGGCCGACCTGACGCTCGAAGTAGAGCCGCCGGTCACAGCGCCAGACCGTGGTGATCCCTACAACCGCGGCTAGTCAGGGGCGCTGAAGCCGTTCCGGCGCTAAACCCGCTCCGGATCGAGTTTTGTCTTGCGCTGCGCATCTTCGTGCAGCACGCGCATCAGTCTCAACCGCCAGATCCATACGGCTGCGACAAACCCGGCCACGATCGGCAGTGCATTCAGCGAATTTTGCAGGACCATGAAGTCATAGAGGCCATGGAGACCGGCAGCCACCACGAATCCCTTCACCATGCCGCGTAGCAGTGACTCGCCGCGCAAGTGTGCGCAGCCCGTCGTAAAACCCCAAATCGACGCAAATAGCATGTGAACGACGGGACCGGCGAAGCCGCGCGCCGCGGCTTCGACAGGCGTCAGGTACTCGAGATAGAGCACGTTTTCCACGGCGGCATAGCCGAGCGCGACAAACGACGCGTAAATGATGCCGTCGATCGGCTCGTCGAATTCCGGGAAACGCAGCACGACGATCACGAACGGCAACAGTTTCGCGAGTTCCTCAACAGGCCCGATGACGAGCAATGAATACGCCAGCAGGCCGGGCATGTTGGTATCGGCCAGCAGCAATGCGTCGAAGCGCAGGTTTACCAGCCCCAGACCGATGTACAGCCCTTTCGAGATTCCAGCCGCCACGATGCCGAGACCGATGGTCAGCACCAGGTGCCCGACCGGCTCCGGCAGGTGGCGATCCTTGTGATAGTGGTAGTAAGCCCAGAAGAGGATCGGCAGTACCACTGGCAATATCATGATTGCGTTCGGCATACCTTGAATTATCCGTCAGCACGGGCCCGAGGTCGGTCATTCCGGTCACAAATCGGCGATGTCCCTGCAGTGCAAAAGAACGGTGATAGTATTGCCGCAAAAGGCAAAACCGCCAGGTATCGGAGGGGCACTCAATGGCAATCGAATTCACCCTGAATGGTCAGTCACTATCACTTGACGTCGATCCGGCAATGCCCCTGCTGTGGGCGATACGGGATATCGCCGGCCTGACCGGTACCAAGTACGGCTGCGGCAAGGCGCTGTGTGGCGCATGCAACGTACATGTCGACGGGCAGCCTGTACGGTCCTGCTCTGTGCCGCTCTCCGCAGTGTCCGGACTTGCGGTGACGACGATCGAAGGCTTGTCGGCCGACGGCGATCACCCTGTGCAACGAGCCTGGCGCGAATTCAATGTGCCGCAGTGCGGTTATTGCCAGTCGGGCCAGATCATGAGTGCTGCGGCTTTGCTCGAGCGCAATCCGAACCCGAGCGATGCGGACATCGACATGGCGATGAGCGGCAACATCTGCCGTTGCGGAACCTATACGCGTATTCGCAAGGCCATTCACCGGGCGGCCGGAGGTGAGTCATGAGCGAACTTCGCAAAATCAGCCGGCGGGAATTCCTGCAACGCACTGGTATCGCGGGCGGTGGCCTCGTGTTCGCTGTAACACTGACTTCGGGCTGCCAGCCATCCGCAACGTCCGATGGCGCGGCGAGTGTCGCACCGAACGTCTACGTGAATATCCGCGACGACAACGTCGTTGAGATTTACTGTCATCGATCCGAGATGGGGCAGGGCATTCGCACCTCGCTGCCGCAGGTCATCGCCGATGAGCTCGAGGCGGACTGGGACCGTATCGAGCTGCTGCAGGCCCCGGGCGACGAAAAGTACGGTGACCAGAACACGGATGGTTCCACCAGCATTCGCAAGCATTTCGACGTGCTGCGGACAGCCGGCGCGTCAGCACGAGAAACGCTCATCGCGGCCGCTGCTGCGACGTGGGGCGTGCCGGCGGCCGAGCTCGTTGCAAGAGAACATGCAGTTCACCACGAAACGAGCGGCCGTTCGGCGTCGTACGGCGATCTCGTCGCTGCTGCCGCCGAGATCGAGGTGCCCGAGGAGCTAACGTTCAAGGATTCCGCCGATTATCGTTACATCGGCGAACCCATGGACCTGATCGACGGATTCGACATGACGACCGGCGCAGCCATGTACGGTACCGACACGGTGCTGCCTGGCATGCTGCACGCATCGATCGAGCGGTGTCCGGTGGTCGGAGGAACGGTCAAATCCCTGGATGATTCGGCCGTGCTTTCGGTCGCCGGTGTGGAGCAAGTCATCAGGATGCCGGATGGGACGTCGCCCCCGTTTTACAATCCGCTCGGAGGCGTTGCCGTTCTCGCCAGCAATAGCTGGTCGGCGCAGCGTGGCAGAGAGGCGCTCGCGATCGAGTGGGACAAGGGGCTGAATGCCGACTACGACTCGGAAACCTACCGCAACCAGCTGGTCGAGACGTCGCACACGGACGGCAAGACTGTGCTGAATCGCGGTGACATCAATGCCGCGTTCGAAAGCGCCGCCAGCCTGCACGAGGCTGACTACTACGCGCCGCACCTGTCGCATGCGCCGATGGAGCCACCGGCTGCCACGGCAATGATGCACGACGATGGCGGCTGCGAAGTGTGGACCTGCAGTCAGGACCCGCAGTCCGTGCAGGACACGATCGCCGGCTTGCTCGGCATTGAAAAGTCCCAGGTCCGGGTGAATGTGACGCTGCTCGGTGGTGCGTTCGGCCGCAAATCGAAAGCGGATTTCTCGGCCGAGGCCGCCTGGCTGGCGAAAGAGACCGGCAGGCCAGTCAAGGTAACCTGGTCACGAGAAGACGACATTCGTCACGGTTACTACCACTCGGTCAGCGCGCAATACTTGAAAGCGGGCCTCGACAGTGAGGGCAATACGAAAGCCTGGCTGCATCGCAGCGTGTTTCCGTCAATTAGCTCGACGTTTAGTGCTGAGGCAACTGGACCCGGTGGTTTCGAGCTCGGACTCGGTATGATCGATAACCCGTTCGCGATTCCGAATATGCGCCTCGAGTCGGGAGACGCGAAAGCGCATGTGCGCATCGGCTGGCTGCGCTCTGTCTGCAATGTCTACCACGCCTTTGCGGTGTGCGGCTTTGCCGACGAGCTGGCACACCTGGCCGGCGAGGATCCCAGGGAATACCTGCTGCGTCTTGCAGGCCCGCCGCGAATGGTCAATCCGGCGGATGACGGCGCAGAATATGCCAACTACGGTCAGGGACTCGAGACGCACCCGATCGACACGGGGCGTTACGCCGCAGTCGTCGAGAAAGTCGCAGCGATGGCCGGTTGGGGGCGGGAACTGCCTGACGGTCACGGTCTCGGCATCGCCGTGCACCGCTCGTTCCTGAGTACGGTCGGCACAGTCGCGGAAGTTCGTGTCGACAGTGCGGGCAAGCTCCATGTCGAGGAACTGTGGACGACGATTGACGCGGGTCTAGTGGTGAATCCCGATCGCGTCGCGTCGCAAATGGAAGGTGCGGGGATCTTCGGCATGAGCCTCGCATTGCACGGCGAAATTACGGCGAAAGAGGGCGGCATCGTGCAAGGTAATTACGATACCTACCCGGTCATCCGTATGAGCGAAGCGCCGAAGGCTATTCACGCACATATCATGGATGTCGACGCACCGCCGGGTGGGGTCGGCGAGCCCGGCGTGCCGCCGGTCGCACCGGCGATCGTTAATGCCTATTTTGCGGCTACCGGTAAACGCATTCGTGAGCTGCCGCTGCGTAAGGCGGGTGTTGTTTAGGCGGACTGTGCCGCAATTTCACTGACGCGATTGCCCAGCCAGCGCATGGCGTTCTCCGTGCGCTCTGTCCACGGATGGCCGAAGCTCAGGCGCAGGAAATTCGTGTAGCAACTGCAAGGCGAGAAGATGCGGCCTGGCGCGACACTGATGCCGGCCTCGATGGCCTCGTCGAAGAGGCTCTCGGCATTGACCCCAGCAGGCAGTTCGAGCCACAGGACTGAACCACCGACCGGTCTCGAGGTGCGCGTCTGCGGCGGAAAATGCTGGGCCACGAGGGCTGCCAGGCGATCCGCGTTGCACTTCAGGACGGCGCGTAACGCCTTCAGGTGGCGGTTGTAGTCGCCCGACGCGAGAAAGTCCGCGAGTGTCAATTGCTGCAACAGGCCTGAGGTGCAGGAGAATGCACGCTTCAGTTGGGAAATTCTTTCAATGTACTCGTCCGTGACCACCCAGCCGATGCGGTAGCCAGGCGCGGCTGTTTTGGAGAACGACCCGCAGGTGATGATGTGTGCATTACCGCCGAGGAACTGTGCCGGGACCGGTCGAACACCGTCGAAACGGAGGTCGCCGTACACATCATCCTCGATCAGGATCGTGTCGTATTTCTCGAGCACCTCAACCATCTTTCGACGGTCTTCTTCGGGCATCGTTACGCCCAGCGGATTGGACAGTGTCGTCGAGAACATGCAGGCTTTGACGTCGTGCTTTTGCAGGGTGCGCTCGAGTTCGGAAATCGTGACACCTTCCTCGGGACAGGTCTCGATTTCGATAGCCAGCATGTCGAGGCTGTCGATCAGTTCCAACAGGCCGTGATACGTCGGCGTCTCGACCGCAATGATGTCGCCCGCTGATGCCACTGCCTTCAACGCCAGCAACAGCGCCTCCTGGCCGCCATTGGTGATGCCGATGTGCTCGGGATCGACCTGGACCCCAGTGGTGTCCAGGTACTGGTAGGCAATCTGCCGGCGCAGGGCGGGTTCGCCCAGTGTCGCAGAGTAACCCAGGCTGCGATTCTCGGCCCGGGCCATGACTCGCTTCATCGCCCGGTGCAAAGCCTTTGCGGCCGGTTTGGCCATGGTTGGATTGGCGATGCCGAGTGGAACCAGGTTCGGATCGTCGATGCCGTTGTAAACCCGCTCCATCAAGCTGCGGCAGCTCAGCGGAATAGGCTCGCCGTCGTAGGAGGGAGTGGGCAGCACAATGTCGTTGGCGGCGACGTTGCGGACATAAAATCCGGACTGTGGTCGCGATTCCACGCGCCGCTGGCGCTCGAGTTCGATGTAGGCCTGCCGGACGGTCGGGATACTCACGCCGGCCGTCTGGCTCATCTTGCGTAGTGAGGGCAGGCGGTCACCTGGCCGAAGGGCGCCAGCGTCAATGTTTTCTGCTATTAAATCAATGACCTGGCGGTAGAGGTACGTGCCGTCCTGTTTTGATACCTGGAGCATAACTGTATAGGTTCTATTTATTAAAAACTGTGTCTGTTATACCTACAAAATACCCGTATAGTCAAGTCCTCATTTCACCTGTCCAGAGGGTATGAGTATGAAAATCCGACATTCAGACATTTGCTGCGCATCCCTTGATTGCCATCCGGCAGCACAAAATTTCGCTCATCCCGGGAAGAATCTCCCGGGCACCAAATGGCGCGCCGCACTCGGCGCACTCGTTTCGGCCCCCATGCGGCTGCATCGTTACCGCAATCTGCACGCTGAGGTGATCGAGGACGCGCTGCGGGCGTTCGACTGCGGGCGGAAACGTGGGAAGCGGTCATGAGCAACCCGGTTCTCTACGTCATCACGGTGCTGATCTGGGGTTCCACGTTTTTCGCCATCGAGTTCCAGCTTGGCGTTGTGGCGCCGGAGGTGTCGATCGTGTATCGGTACGCTGGCGCCTCCTTGTTGCTGTTCGGTTGGAGTCGTATCCGGGGGCTCAGGCTCGCGTTCAGCCTGCGCCACCACGGCTGGTTTTTCCTGTTGGGCCTGTTGTTGTTCGGCGTGAATTATGTGCTCGCCTATCGCGCGCAGATCCACATAAGCTCAGCACTGACGGCGATCGCATTCTCCACGGTTTTGTGGATGAACATTATCAATTCGCGGATCTTTTTCGGCGTCAAATCAGGGCGTCGGGTTCTGTTTGGCGCGCTGCTGGGTATGGCCGGCATTGTCATCCTGTTCGCACCACAAATCGGTGAGCTGACCTTTTCCGATACGGTCTTTTTTGGCTCATTCCTCGCCGTCATGGGAGCGCTGGTCGCCTCATTTGGCAACATGGTGTCGCAGGGCGCGCAACGCGCGAAACTGCCGATCATCCAGTCGAATGCCTGGGGAATGTTCTATGGCACGCTGATTACGACTGCGATCGCGATATCAGAGGGCCATGAATTTATTTTTGATTGGTCGGGTGCCTACCTGGGTTCTCTCCTGTATCTGACCGTGTTCGGCTCGATCGTCGCCTTTGGCGCGTACCTGACGCTGCTCGGGCGCATTGGTGCTCACAAGGCCGGATATACGATGGTCATGTTTCCGGTACTGGCCCTGATACTCTCCACGATGTTCGAAGGGCTCGAAATCAGTGCGACCCTCGTCATGGGCACGCTACTGGTACTCGCTGGAAATCTGTTTGTACTGAATACGAAAGCACCGATTCGCAAACAGATGGTTCGCGAACAGGTTCGTCGTATTCCGGCTGGCGCTATCCCGTTGACGGCTCGCGCGATCGACACGGAATAGGTGTTGACCACGATACGTGTTGCCCACGGTTGACACCGCAACCAATAGGGCGTTTATTGCCCATCATCCAGGAGGATGGCGGGTAAAAACGTGGAAAAGTTCGAGCTGATAAAAACCCCTCAAGGGGACATGGTACGTGTCAATCTGAGCGGTTCCGAGTTAATTAGATCGCCCTTGTACAACAAGGGCATAGGCTTCACCCACAGCGAACGGCGCCGCTTCGGCATCGAGGGCATGCTGCCGTCGCAGCACAACGACATAGAAACCCAGGCTGAGCGTACCTACCTGACGATCTCTTTCAACAAGGATCCGGTGGGCAGGAATATCGATCTGGGGCTGCTGCTGAATCGCAACGAGGTGTTGTTCTACAAGATACTCAGTACGCACCTCGAGGAACTGATGCCGGTCATCTATACGCCGACCGTCGGTGAGGCTTCGCATTTCTTTTCGCGCGTTTATCGCCGCGCCCGGGGAATATTCATTACACCCGACCACGCAGGACGTATCGAGGACGTGCTGCGACATTCGGCACCGTTCAGCGATGTCGAACTCATGGTTGTCACGGACAACGAAGCCATCCTCGGTATCGGAGACCAGGGTGTGGGCGGCATGGCGATCAGCATAGGCAAGCTCGCTCTTTACTGCGTGGGGGCTGGCATCCACCCGGCACGAACCTTGCCAATCAGTCTCGACGTCGGCACCAATAATCAGGGACTACTCGACGATCCACTGTACGTCGGATGGCGTCACAAGCGTTTGCGCGGCGAGGCGTATCTCGCGATCGTCGACGAATTCGTCGAGGCGGCCAAGTCCGTATTTCCGAAAGTGGTGATCCAGTGGGAGGATTTTCACAAGGACATCGCCCTGATGATCCTCGATCGTCACAGGAATTCCCTGCCATCATTCAATGACGACGTGCAGGGCACGGGCGCCGTCGCCGCAGCGAGTATGCATGCTGCATGCCGGATAAGCGGTGAGGCCTTTAGCAACAGCCGTACGGTTGTGTACGGTGCGGGCGCTGCGGGACTGGGTATCGCCCGACAGATCCGTGATCAGTTACAGCAGGAGGGCGTCGAGGGAGACGATCTTTTGCGTGCAATTATTACACTCGATAGCCGCGGCGTAGTCAGTGACGATCGTGAAGGCCTCGACGAGTACAAACGCGAATTCGCCTGGCCGGTGAAATGGCTCGATGAACTCTGTCTGGGGATCGAAGACAGGGCGGACCTCGCAAAGGTCGTGGCCGCGTTCAAAGCTAATGTATTGATCGGTACATCAGGGCAGGGCGGGTCGTTTACCGAAGAAGTCATCCGCGCCATGGCGGCAAACACGGAGCAACCCGTGATTCTGCCGATGTCGAATCCAACCAAGATCACTGAGGCCACGCCAGCGGATATACTTAAATGGACGGATGGAAAGGCGCTCGTTGCAACAGGAAGTCCGTTCGATCCGGTCGATGTCAAAGGTGAGCAACGCAAGATCGGCCAGGCGAATAACGTATTCGTATTCCCGGGCATCGGTCTCGGCACCATCATCAGCGGTGCCAGCGAGATCACTGATGCAATGATCGGGGCATCATCGGTAGCGCTTGCGCATGCCCTTCGGGACGACGAGCTCGAACATCGTTGCCTGATGCCGGAGGTCAATCGGCTGTGGGAGGTCTGCGGCATCATCGCGCTCGCCGTTGCGAAACAGGCGATCGCTGATGGTGTAGCGAGCTTCACCGATACGGCTGAGCTCGAGAGCCGGATCGCGGCCTACCGTTGGAAGCCGGCCTATCCGGAGATCGTCCGCGAATAGATCGCGGTTGCCACAATTCGACATTTTCTTTCCCCTGGTCCGTCAGGTTCGGGCGATATAACCATTTCGTGGCATCGAATTGGAGAAATCGCATGGACGAGACAGATTTCAGCCGGGAGCGCTGGTGGTGCGGTAGTATCGTGCGCTCACACATCGTTCAATCCAACGCCTATGACGTGGCTGTATTGCGGAAGGCACTGCGGAGCCCGGTCATCGAGTCAAGCGAAGTCAACGAGTTGTTCGAGTACCTGAGAGCCTTGCGTTTGCCGCCGGGCGACTTCGCAATCTTCGGTAGCGGGCCATTGATCGTACGGCGTTGCATAGAAGCGACAAACGATCTCGACGTCATCTGTCGCGGCGATGCATGGAAGCGAGTCTGCCTGTCCGGCAATGTTAGCGTAGACGAACGTTACGGTGTGTCATTGGCGTCGCACTGCAACGGCCGACTCACGTTCGGTACTCGCTGGGCAATTGGCAATTTCGACATTGATGCACTTATTGATAGCGCCGAGACCATCGATGGCCTGCCGTTTGTAGAGCTAAGGCACGTCATTGCGTACAAAGAACTTCGCGCTAGTTCTAAAGACCTGTTGCACCTCGAACAGTACCGGCAGGCAGCCCGAAGATAGCGTCATAGACAACGGCCGAAGATGTAACGCTCGACTTTGCGAGGGTCGTCAATGATCTTGTAAAAGTTGTCGATGAAGCCGATGAGCGACTTTCTTGTCGTCGACGTCAAGCCTTCCTGTTTTGAAACCAATTCATAGATCGAGTCTCGCGTATCCTGGAATCGCTGCAACGACGCTTCAACACGCTCGTTGTTGACGCAGCGTCCGCGGTAGAGCCGCTGTCGCACGTTCCTGATCGGAAACTGTTCGCTCGGGGCCGCGTAAGGCGCGTTGACAAAACCGGACTGATCGAAATCGTAAGGGACGGCGACCAGCAGGTCTGTGTCGTTGCCGAACATGTCGTAGTTGTGGCAACACTCGTCATACGGTGATTTCGCGACGGGAGAGAAGTCGGTATTACCAATGAAAAACTGAAAGACGGACGTGATATTGAGCAGGTCCGGTTGAATGGATTCAATTGACGATTCGTCTATCTTCAGGTCCTTCATATCGAACCGCTTGCCGAGCCGATTCTTGTGTTCGAGCAGAAATGCGTAGCGTATCTGATTGTCTCGTTGCCCTTCGCTGTCGACATACGTTATGCGAAGCAGTCGTACGCCGAAGCTCACAGGCGTGACGATGTTCAATACGCGGTAGGCGAGATACTCCCGGAGCAGGGCCTGTTCGTAGCGCATGGAGTCCGAACAATGCACAACAAGTTTCAACTTGTCCTGCTTCTTGAAAAGGGTTCCTTTTGTCTGCGATTTCTTGAAATTCAAGCGCAGGGGAGGGAAGTCGCAGATCTCATGGCGGAGGTGCCCGCGTGCCTGAATCTTGACGTCGAGGACTACTGTGCTTCCGTCCGGTTCCGAGAATTCGAACTGGCCGGCCACATATTCTTCTGTCGGCCGCTCATCGACCAGTGTCGTCAATGGAGCGTTTAGTGTTACGGGCAGGGTCTCCGTGCTTTGAAACAGAGGGTCATGATCGCCCGCTTCTTTAGCCAGAGCTGCGGAAGTCAGGAGTACGAGTGAAAGAAATGTGACCAGGAAGCGCAAGGATTCTTAACGGCCAAAAGCCTTGAATCAGTTAGTATATCAACTTGCATGCACCTGGCCGCCCGATCTTGCTGCCCAGGGCAATCTCGATCGGATGGTCATTTTGAAACGTCTTGTCATTCTTGTCAGCCTGGCAGTTATTGCCATTTCGCCTGCGGTCGCGCAGGAGATCGAGACTGATACTCGGCCCGGTATCGCGCCGGATATTCGCGACGACGCGACCAATCTTAAATTGCAGCGTGGCGATTTTGTGATCGTGCCGATCCCGATCTCGAATCCCACGTTGGACACGGGACTCGTACTCGGCGGAGGCTATTTCTACGCGCAAACGGAAGCGCAAAAAAAGGCACAACCGGCATCCATGACCGGCGGGGGAGGTCTGTACACGAGCAACGACAGCAGGGCCCTGGTGCTGGCGCAGCAGAACTACTGGAACCGTAACAAGTGGCGATTTACAGGTGCGATCGGCGCTGCCGATCTCAGGTTGTCGTTGCTTGCACCTGACGACACGTCGAGTGGGCAATCAGTCGACTGGCGCATCGAAGGCGAGTTCCTGTATGCCAAGTTGTCCGCGAAATTCGCGGGCAATTGGTATGGCGGCCTGTTTACACGCTATATCGATGCTGATCAGAGCATCGAGACGGATACATCGACATCCGATTTCGATGAGGCGGTCAACATTCGATCCGTAGGTATCGGCGCATTGGTCGAGTTTGACTCGCGCGACATGCCGATAAACACCTACAGCGGCCGTTACTTCAAGGTCGACGTACTGGCAAATGATGAGGCTATCGGTAGCGACCAGACCTATCAGTCTTACAGTCTGGCCTTGCGGTCATACCACGAGCTAACGGACTCGGTGGTCCTGGCCTGGGAACTGGAAGGCTGCACCAGAGCGGGCAGATCGCCGCTCTGGGATGCCTGCAGGATCGGCCTGCGAGGGTTCGCGGCCACTGACTACCTGGGAAAGGGATCCGGCTCATTGCAGGCGGAAGCACGGTGGCGCATCAGCAAGCGCTGGGGCGTGGTGGGCTTCGGTGGTGCCGGTTTCGTCGGCAGTTCGTTCAGTGGTGTACGCGAAAACGAAGCGATTCCAAGCGTTGGTGTGGGTTTGCGGTTCTCGGTGTTGCCGTCGAAGCGTGTCAACATTCGGCTCGACTTCGCTTGGTCGACCGACAGTGATGCGGTCCATTTGTCGGTAGGTGAGGCGTTCTAGCGTCGCCGTCCGCGACCGGCGCTACTGCGTGACCCACGGCCGGCCGCCTGGTGCTGCTGATAACGGTTGTAGCCACGCTGCCGGCTTTGATAGTCGCGATTGAGGTCGTAGCTGTCGCCGTATTGCGAACGTCCGTAACTGTTTCGAGTGGCGCCACGTTCGCTGCTGCTGCCGGAAGCCCAAATCGGCGCGCCCTGCGTACCCGTCGATGCCGCCGCGCGTTCTCTCGACTCGAATGAACGTTCGCCGGCAGCAGACTGGCTGCCGGGATTCTGCATTTGCGACCAGCCATCGTCACCTCTCTGGTAGACGTTGCCATCGCGGCCGGCATACACGTCCCCGGACTCGGATTGATAGACGAACGCGTTGTCCTCACCACTGCGACGCGACACGCCCTGGCCGCCGCCGCTGGTCTCGAACTCACGCTGTACGCCTTCGGCCGTCCGCGTTACGTCCGATTCGATGGTCTTGCCGTCTTTTGTGAACGTACCACCTCCCGTGATTTCACCGTTCTCGAGTTCACGGTCGATCGAGCCCGATCCTCCTTCGGATCCCTCGATATTGCCGGAGTAAGTACCGTCGTCGAGAACGCCCGAAAACTCGGCAGATCGATTCTCGCCACTGATCGTACCTTCGCTAACGACCGTGTCGCCCTGGCGCTCACGAGTGACGACACCCTCCGTGCCTCGCGAGGACTGGAATTCGGTCGTCATGTTTCCGTCCTGCCACCGGCTCTGCGAATAGCGCCATTCGTCACCCCGTTGTGCGACGCTCTGGCTCCAGCCTTCGTTGTCTTCGAAGTCGATATAGCGATTGCGCGCAATGCTGGTGTCAGTATTCGGGTTGTACGCGAAGCCGCGCCCTGCAAATTCGTCATTGTCCCAAACAGCCTGGCCACGGCCATAGACTCCGGTTTCCGGGTTGTAAACGGCGGCGCCGCCGGCAGCCCCATAGGGGCCATAGGCGACGGCAGCCTCGCCGTAACGGCCCGTCGATGGGTCGTACCAGGAACCGTGGCCATATGTAGGTGGCCACCAGTAGTACGGGTAATACCCATACGGGTAGCCGCTGGAGTAACCGTAAGCAATCGAGATCGAGACGGCGGGTGCCGCATAGCCGGTGCCTTGTACAACCGTTTCGTTGCTCACGTAAGCACCCTCGTAGCCCGAGGTATAGGCATAGTTAATGCTTTCGTCGTCACTGCCTTCGACTTTGACGAAGGTCGTATTGTAGGCGGGCGAGGAGGGCGGGATCAGCGCAAACTGCTCCGGGATTGAATCTGCGAACTGCCAGGGACCTTTTGCGGAGAATCCCGTCAGCCAGGTCGCGTTGTGGCAGAGATAGTAGGTGCCCTCGTAGCGCAATACCTGGTAGCTCGTATTGACGGCCAGGTCTATGCCGGTGTCCTCAATTGGCGCGAAGACAGGTTCGCCGCCATAGCTGACATCGATGTCAATTGCGTCTTCGCTGCCACGCTGGATTTCTGCCTTGCGCGGAATGGAGGCAATCAGCGCGGCCTCCCAGGCTTCCTCCGTGCCCGGAATGCTGGACCTGACGTAACTCTTTGCATGCGGGGCATCGGAATCCTCGGCAGGGATATCCTGAAATGCGTCGGGCAGTTCGGTTGCCAGCGTCCATGGACCATCGAGTTCCGCGGCCTTGAACCAGCGGCCGCTCAATAGCAGGAATTTCTCGTCGCCGACACTGAACAGATCCTGTTCAGCGTTATCCGCATAGCTCAAGCCGCCATCGCCAATCGCGACCCACGATGGCGCGCCGTCGGTCAGCAGCAGCTCCGCGGCCGCACCGGAATAAAACACCGTGGGCGCGGGAGTGTCGGGTTTGTCGAGCTTCCTGAGCTTCTCCGGCAGGCAGGCATGCACGCCTGCCCAGTTCGGTTCGTTGGGGATCTTGGCGAAATCCTTGGGCAGCTTCCTGGCCCAACTCCATTCACCGTCGAGCGACTTGGCCGTTAGCCAGTCATCCTCGTAGCAAAGATATAGCGGCCCGTTTTCGCCGTCGCGCAGGACATCCCAGGTTGTGTTCAGGACGAACTGCAGGTCGGTTCCTTCGACAGGCAGGAACCGCGGGTCGCCGTCGACAAACAGCAGAATCGCCGGGGATTCGGCAACAAAGATGGTTGGTGGCTCGGTGTTCAGACCTTCAGTGGACGTCAGCGGCACGTTGTTTGGCAAGTAGGCAAGCACGAGGTCGAGCGGCACTTTGCGCGACATCGCGGTAAAGCCATCGTGAATGAGGCCGTATTCGTCGGAGTCTTCAGTCAGTCCGTCGATCGTGAGTTCGAGAATCTCGAAGTCATGAAAAAGCACTTCGCGAGCGGCGGTATCGGTGTCTGTCTGTGCGTGGTACTTCAGAGACCCGTAGTACGAGTCGTCGGATTCCACCCTCGAGATATTGAAAGCCGACCAGGCAGTGATTGTCTCGAAGTCTTCCCAGCCGTCGATCTGCGGCGCGTAGATGATGGCGGAGCCGTTCTCACTTGTGACGGTGCGCGGGTACCAGGATTCGCCTTCAGCGGCGGCGACTGCTCCCGCGAGCAGCACGAGTATCGCAGTCGGTAATGCTCGCGAGCAGCTACGACGCGTCTCAGCCGACAACCTGCAGACCCTGAGATACCGGCAAGACGTGCCAGATCACGGCGAAGAAATGACAGATGCCGCCGACCAGTACGAATACGTGCCAGATTGCGTGGCTGAAAACCATGCGCTTGGAGGCATAGAAAATGGCGCCCACCGTGTAGCTGAGGCCCCCGGCGATGAGCCAGACCATGCCATCGGGTCCGATTGCCGATGCAACTTGCGGTGCGGCGATGACGACCAGCCAACCCATGACGAGGTAACCGGCTAGCGCAAGCTTCGGAAATCGATGTCCGAACCAGAGCTTCGTGATGATTCCCGCGGTGGCAAGCGACCAAATCGCGCCGAACATCCACCAACCCGTCGCCGTGCGCATGGAGACGAGCAGAAATGGCGTGTAGGAACCGGCGATCAGCAGGTAAATCGCACAATGGTCGAGTAATTTGAAAAGCGGCCGGTGCCGGGACGCAAACATGGCGTGATAGACCGTGGACGAGAGAAACAGGGCAATCAGGCTGATGCCGTAAACGCTGCTTGCCGCGATGCGCCAGGGATCGGCAGCCCCGATCGACACGTACAACATCCACGACAAGCCGACGACGCTGAGGATCACGCCCGCACCATGGCTGAGCGCGTGAAAAAGCTCTTCAGCGAGCGTGTATTCAGAATGGGTCTTGCGCATGATTGTTATGGCCCGCAGATTGCGGAGCCGCCAGGATTCGGGGCGCCTAGGGTACCCCAAAATCCGTCAGCGAACTAAGACTCGACAGGTTCTACGGATTCTTCCGGGGTCCGACTTTCAGCCTGGCGCCGGT
>Ga0255053_10000159_pt1 | contig 35084 bp, 40 predicted proteins | sample JV7_2_22_MG_FD_188635 | JGI IMG/M metagenome (GOLD analysis project Ga0255053, IMG submission 188635) | Seawater microbial communities from Jervis Inlet, British Columbia, Canada - JV7_2_22 | ecosystem: Environmental > Aquatic > Marine > Inlet | place: Canada: British Columbia | collected... | reverse complement strand
CCAGGGCTTCATCTGTGATAAAAATGCCCTGGATGGCAACCTGAATCATCCTCATCATTTCGGCATCCATGATAAGCTTTGCGAGATCGAACGTTAACCCCTGTTCCAGAACACCGGAACCGAATACGATGTTTCCACCGGCAAGTGCACTGAGGACGGCGCTCAGCGTAAATTCGTAACCGGACTGGATATCCGGTTTTTTGCTATCCGAAGCTCCGCCGCCGACAAAGCAGGGGAGCCGGTAGTATCGTGCTAATTTTGCAACAGACGCATTTATCATCCCGTATTCAGGCGAACCGATGGATGCGGTTCCGAATCTCAGGTCTAAAATGGTGCTGGTACTCCCGTAGGTGCACGGTGCGCCTTTTTTGGTCAGCTGGGCCAAAACGATGCTGCTCAATACTTCCGCATTATGGGTCACCAGGACACCTGCCAGCGTGGGCGGTGATGTCCCTCCGGACAGCCCCATCGGCAATATTAAAATTCCGACCCTCGATTTGGCCGCCTCCATGATCAGTTCGCATTCATTTTCCGGTAGACAGAGTGGGCTAAAGGGACTGACATTAACGGTAAAGATAGGTCGCTTTTGAAAATTATCATTACCCCCCACACAGATGGATGCCACCTCGATCATGCAGATTAAAGAACGAACGGAATCAGCGCCAAGGAAAATATGCTTGCCGGTATTTGTCAACATTGCCTCAAGGTTATGAACAGATTGGGTATCATCCGGCATGTCCAATGAATTAACACTCCGCTCAACCACACAGATTTCATTCAAATAGTCGCAGACCCGGGCAATATCACCACAGTCTGTCTTGGTAGCGAGACGAATCTTTCGTGTAACAGGATCAATAATATTAATACATCCCCCAAATGTTGTAAAACCGACGCGGTTGGGTTCCGAAACGTAATCATCATTTGGATTTCTGGCATCATACACAACTGTCCGCGGCGCCCAAAATGCGCACTCTTCGACAAGGTATGGCGGTATTTTGACAATGCCATACCCATTAAACCGCTCAACAGAGGCACCACCACCATGGAAGATTTCCAGGGCTGCTTCGCTCATAACCTTTATACCGGTATCCTGGAGAATCTGAAGGGTTGCATCGTGTATCGACTCAAGATCATCATGTGAGAATGCATATAACCCGAAACCGGTGGTTGAATCGATACCGCTTTTGATACTTCTTCTCATTGGAGCGTCCCCGTTGTTAATATCACCATTTTTCAATTCATACGAATTTATAAAATGAAAAAACCTAAAGCAAAAATTTAAACCGATTTCAAGTTGTTTTTTCATATTTATTCGAAATATGAAAAAACAACTTACCTCGGTTTTCTGAAGTTGGCCATGCAGGCAATTCACATTCCGGAAAATCTACCTATAGGCTGATCCAATCGGCGAGTAATCGCTGGTGATCTTCAATCCAGTACATCAATTTTAGATTGTGATCAAAATACTCCAGGTATTCATCATCGTTCGGATTTACTGCGGCAAAAAAATCTACGATTGCCCAGTGAAGCACAAATAGATTCGCCGCTGCGAGCATGGATGGAAAGAATTTTTTTTCCATCGATGTCAAACACCCGGGTGATTCTGATGACCGGCAGGTAGTATTATAGCTGCCTATGATTGTTTCAAATTTATCGCGGTCAAGTCTTCCCGCGCTTTTTTTCTCCCAGGTGGCGGAGAAATAGATGACGGCCAGCGCAATATCAAATGATCGGAAATCGATTTTAGCCCAGTCAAAATCAAAGACTCCGACTACCCGTCCCTCTTTATACTGCAGGTTCCCCTGATGATAATCCCCGTGAATCGGTAGAAATGGCATTTTGATTAGATCTGATTTTAAGATGATGGTTTTTCTGATGATCGCCAGAATATTGTCCATGTTTTTTAAAAAGAGCCGCCCACATTTTGTCTTTCCTGCTCTGGTTGCAAATTTGCGGTAAGGAAGGTGAAAAGTAGGTAAAAAATCCATAATCTTCGGCTGCAATCTGCCACTCCCGGGTGGTATGAGAAAATTTTGTGCAGCACAGTGCAACCGGGCCAACACCTGGCCTGCACTGGTTATTTCCGCGTTAGAAAGATCGGTGTCCATCCAGGTATATTGGTTTTCACCCTCTAGAAATTCAAAGATAGCCCAAAAGCGAACAACCGGTTTTCCCTTGTCAAGTTCCTGTATTTTGACATAGGAATTGCCGTTCGTTTGCGGGATAAGACCCGGAGTCAGTTTAAATCCACTTTTTCTGAGATGATAGATGAGGGCGTGTTCGAATTTTATCTCTTGTTCAGCCTTACCCAAACGGTATCTACGCACCAGGAATTTAGATATAAACTTATTTTTTTTCATCCAAACGGTAAAGCTTTGGTTGCAGTAACCGGTCAAGATTTCCTCTACATCCAGCAACCTCCCTAACCGATAATTTTTCTTCAAAATATCGTTTATCAATTCCAACGTTTTTAAATCCTAGACAATGTTCATTCAACCTCTGGTTCATTCACTGATTTTATTGTTTGAAACGAACCAACGAGCGCATTTCCCAAAGCTTGTCGGAGCGCAGCGAAGACTTGTCTGCCTTTGGAGGGCTTATTCGCCTCTGGAAAATCCCGACATCCGGGGGTACGGAGTTCTTCAAACATCGGAGTTCATGGCAACATTCAATTGAATCGTCTTTGAAAAAAACAGGATTTTTGTTTTCACAAGGGAGACGGTTGGTTATGTATCGATGGACGGAGAGAGGATTCTGCTCTTTGCTTTGACCTAGGCAACCCACCCGTTTTTTATGTTGATCATAAAACGGGCAGAAGGATTCATGCAAAAACTTAAAGTCGCCTCTTTCCATGAAGAGCCTTCCCATTGAACACGCCTTTATTGCCCTGATGGCCGGTCTGAAACCGGATGCGCAATTCACCCCTGAAAGGTATAATAATCAAACGCGCATGGGGGTATAGCAGGTGGCATCGATCCTGTCAAATCATAAAGTTGAAGAGTTGATATTTGTCTCTCACTGTTTATACTTTTAAGATGATAAGATACAAGTTACAGAGATTTTTTCCCGATCATCAAGCGGTAAAGAAAGAGAATCGGAGGAATTTATAAAATGAAAAAATACTATCTTTTACTTTTGATGAGTGGATTTTTTTTATTCTTAACAGGGTTTAACCTTGACAACGCTATCGTTCCCCGCGGAGAGATTTTATCCGGCGGGCCTCCAAAGGACGGCATTCCGGCCATCCTAAACCCGGTATTGGTCTCGCCTGATCAAGCTGATTATTTAAGGGATGACGATCAGGTCATCGGCGTAAGTATTGGAAAGGAGTCCAGGGCCTATCCGATTAAAATCCTTAATTGGCATGAAGCAGTCAATGATACCATCGGTGAAGTTCCTGTTGTAGTCACTTTCTGACCTCTCACCCAATCCGGAGTGGTCTACTCCCGCAGGGTTGAAGGAAAAGTGTACACATTCGGCATTTCCGGGCGATTATTCAAGAGCAATGTCCTTCTTTATGACCACCAGACCGAAAGTCTTTGGTCCCAGCTTTTGAAAAAGGCAATTACCGGTCCAATGGTTAAAAAGAAGCTGACCCAATTGATCGCATCTCGGATAAAATGGAAAACATGGCGGAAAAGACATCCAAAAACCCTCGTTCTCTCTGACAAAACCGGATATCAACGGAATTATTCAATAGATCCGTATGAGGGGTATTACAGGATGGGCAGCCTCATGTTTCCTGTGGGGAAGGTTAGAAAAGACCTTCCAGCCAAAGAACGCATCCTTGGAATCGAAATAGATAAAATCGCCAAAGCATATCCCCTTGAAATTCTCACCCAGCGTGCGGGTGTGTTAAAGGATCGAATCAAAGATGTAACTGTTCAGATAGTGGTGGATGCTGAGGGTGAAATCGTTGCGGTGATGAACCAGGAGGGAAAACCGATCCCGCATACTTTTACTTACTGGTTTGCCTGGCAGGCTTTTCATCCAAAAACCAAAGTATACCAATGATAAATTCTCGACGATGATACTTGAAAAATAAAGATTTATTGTTTAAGGAAGAAGCAAAAGATGAAAATCATAAACCATTGAATAGTTTCTGTTGAGGTTCTATCATGTCGGATCCGGTCATATGCGGCGTTGACTTTGATGATTTTGTCATCAGCATGGAAGAGTTTCATGGCTACCGATCACCCGGCATACTCTTTGGGGGGTTGATGATAGAGGCCTCCCTCCATGAATTGGGGGATACACCGTATCTAAATGTGGTCACCGAAACGGTTGTCTGCCTCCCGGACGCGGTCCAGTTACTCACCCCATGCACCATCGGAAACGGTTTTTTACAGACGATCGACTGGGGCAAATTCGCCCTCACCTGTTACGACCGCTTAAGTCTTTTAGGCGTGCGGGTGTGGATGAACCCTGATGCACTGGGCGGTTATCCGTTGGTTCGCCAATGGTTTGAAAGATCTTCGCATAAAAAGGAAAAGCTCCCTTTTGAAGCTTTGGCTGCTGAAATCATAGTTGCTGCAAAAGAGGCGATCAGCCAACGTCCGGTACATCTTCATCGCTCCCTTAAAGAATCGCAAAGTGTGCCCACCGGACGGTGCCCAGGTTGTGGAGAATCATACCCGCTTCATCTGGGTCCCGCGTGTCCGGCATGCGGGGACCAAGCGTACTACTTCTATCAAACTCCCACCAAATAAGCGACCCGAGACTAACGGCCATCCCACGAATTGAAATTAGCTGGTTGATCCAAATGAAGTTTTTCGCAGCTTCCCTATCGCTAGGTGGATTTAAGGGGGATTGAAAACATTTTGACAAGAATTTCAGCAAACTGTATCCTGAAAAAAATTACAGATTAGGAGATGATCATAATGAACGAATCGATGAAATTCAGCCGGATGCTCCGGTTGCCCCCTTATGTCTTTGCTGAGGTGGACAAGCTCAAGATGTCGCTCCGCCGAGCCGGCAAAGATATTATTGATCTTGGTATGGGAAATCCCGACCTGCCGACGCCACCTCATATTGTCGAAAAATTGCTTGAGGCTGCTCAGAAACCGCCCAATCATCGGTATTCAGCTTCCCGGGGGATCGCCAAACTGAGAGCAGCGATTGCCAACTGGTACAAAAACCGCTACGATGTTGATATTGACCCTGAAAGCGAGGTGGTGGTTACCATGGGCGCCAAAGAGGGGATTTCACATCTGGTCCTTTCGTTGATCAGCCCCGGCGACGTAGTTTTTGCTCCCAATCCAACCTATCCGATTCATCCGTATTCGGTAATTATTGCAGGGGGAGATTTGCGAAGCATTCCGATAGAGAAAAATCGGGATTTTTTTGAAGATCTTCAAATCGCCACCGAACAAACCTGGCCCCGACCAAAGATGTTGATCATATCGTTCCCGCATAATCCCACTACCGAAGTGGTTGATCTGGAATTTTTCCAAAAAATTTGTAACTTTGCCAAAGGAAACGATATCATTGTTGTCCACGATCTTGCCTACGCCGATCTTGTGTTTGATCGGGATATGGCGCCGAGCTTTCTCCAAATAGACGAGGCCAAAGCGGTCGGTGTTGAGTTTTTTTCCATGTCCAAAAGCTATTCGATGCCAGGGTGGCGTGTGGGCTTCTGTGTCGGAAACAGTGAGATCATTGCGGCATTGACCCGAATAAAAAGTTATCTTGATTATGGTATTTTCCAGCCGGTTCAAATTGCCGCGATAATTGCCCTCAATTCCGATCAGTCTTGTGTCAAGGACATTGTCAATGTCTATCGCTCTCGGCGCGATGTGCTTGTGGATGGACTCAATCGATCGGGATGGCCCACGGACCGACCCAAGGCCACCATGTTTGTCTGGGCCGGAATTCCGGAGAAATTTCAGGATATGGGTTCGGTGGAATTTTCCAAGTTCTTGATACGTGAAGCCGGCGTTGCAGTTGCTCCCGGCCGGGGTTTTGGCGAATATGGTGACGGATATGTGCGGTTTGCATTGGTGGAAAATGAAGAAAGAATCCGTCAGGCGATTCGGGGTATCCGCCGGGTCCTCCGTTGATCAAGCACACTGCAAAAGAAAATGACGTTTCAAAATGTCCGCCCCACAATGAAGGCAAGTCCTCGTAAAATCAAAGGTGCGAAAGAAGCGAGCAAAATATGGAAAACGTATTGTATTCAATAAATCTTGCAATCCATATACTGGCAGCAATTTTTTGTGTCGCGGCCCCATTTTACCAACTGCGATGGGTCAAACTGAGGGGAAAATTGGGATTCCCCATCATCTACCCCTTTGACCGGGCAGTGGAAAGCGTGCTGAATCTCCAACCGAAACTCTGTTTCGGTTTTATCATTGTTTTGATCATAACCGGCTTTATTTTTCCCCTCATCCATTACACGTTCCATGGAGAATGGAGAGACGTCGGCAGGTTGGCTCTGACTGTTTTTTCAGCTAAAACAGTTCTGGCATTTATCGGGCTTGCCGTTATGATTCATGGTGTTTGGATTCTGGGGCCCAAGATACAAAAGACCTTTGCCTCCTTCTCGCCGAATACACAGCCGCCGGATGAGGTGCTGAATCGGTTCTGGGCCTTTCGTGCCACACGTAAAAAAATCTGCCAGTTCTGTTTCGGGCTGGCACTGACCATTGTCATCATTACACCTATTTTAAGATTTTATAAATGAGCGAGACGGAAAAGCTGATTGAGCTGTGTGACGATTGTGGCGCCTGTGTCAGAACCTGCACTTTTTTGCGTCATTACTGTGATACGCCCAGGGAGTTGGCCAAACGTTTCAAGCGAAACCCGCTGGAGAATATCGAGATACCTTATTCATGCTCCCTGTGCGGGTTATGTCAACGTATCTGCCATCTTAACCTTCATCCGGGAGACATGTGTCTGGAAACCCGGCAGAAAATATTTCAAGCACAAGAAAAAGATGCCCTTCCGAATGATTTTGTTTATGATTACATGATCCCGCGGCTAAAAGGCCTTCGCAATCATCAGATCATTAGCACATCATCGGTCTTTACCCTTGAAAAAGTCGCTAAAAATAAGGCGCTTGGCTTAAGACGTGTCTTTTTCCCGGGGTGCTCGCTCCCGGCCTATTCACCCGGATTGGTACTCAAAACCTATCGGTATTTGCAGCAAAAGATGCCTGGAATCGGAATCGTTCTCAACTGTTGTGGTAAACCGAGCCGTGATCTTGGCGATGAAGACCGCTTTAAAAAGATATTCGAAGGCACCCTCAAAGAGTTCTCTCTTCACGGTGTCGAAGAGGTGGTGGTCGCTTGCATCAACTGTTATAAGATGTATGCGGAGAATAGCGATATCAAACTGCGGAATATCTATGAGATTATGGCGGAAAAAGGCCTATCATCGCCCGTTTCAACAGGTAGGCAAGAGATTACGATCCACGACTCTTGTCCGGCCAGATACAGGCCTGAGATTCGAAAAGCAGTAAGACAGATTGTATCCCAGATGAATTTTAGAGTCGCTGAAATGAAATTTAAAAATGAAACGACTCAATGCTGCGGGGCAGGTGGATGCTCTCCAATGGGTAACACCGCCCTGGCGGACAGGCATACCCAAGCCAGGGCCGGCCAGGCCAAGAGTCAAATCGTCTCCTATTGTGCCCACTGTCGCGAGCGGTTTTCTACCTGTGGTCCTTCCCTGCATGTTCTTGATTTAATTTTTGACCGTTCGTCCAGGAAACAGACGGAAGAATACCACGATAGCTGGCGAAACTGGCTGAACCGTTGGTATCTAAAAAAAAGATTTCAACTGATGAAAATCTGATCGTCATGCAGCAACCCAAAACCGAGGTCAGGCGGTTGGAAGGGAAAGACATGAAACCATTTTGTGGAAATGATGCCCGGGCTGGATGAAAAATATGACATTGAAATCGAAACAATATCCAAAAATAAAATGAATGAAAGGAACAATATATGAGACTCTTTAAAAAGAAGACGCTCACGGGGCTTGCCCGCACCTGCGGTTGAGCGGCAAAAATTGGTCCGACGGCTCTGTCGGACGCCCTTTCAGGACTGAATCCACCGTCTGATTCAAATCTTCTGGTCGGTTTCGAGACTTCGGATGATGCGGCTGTTTATCGACTTACGGAAGAGGTCGCCGTTATCAATACCGTCGATTTCATTACACCGCCCGTTGATGATCCTTACTGGTTCGGTCAGATAGCGGCGGCTAACTCAATTTCGGACATCTATGCCATGGGGGGCCGCCCCTTGACCGCATTAAACCTGGTGATGTTTCCCTCAAAACACCTTGACATGGGGGTGCTCAGGGAAATCCTCCACGGCGGCTACGATAAGGTGGTGGAGGCGGGGGCCTGCATCGGTGGCGGTCACACGGTGGATGATGAAGAACCCAAGTACGGTCTTTGCGTCAATGGCGTGGTACATCCTGAGCGAATCGTCACCAACGCCGGCTCACGGCCCGGGGATGCCCTGATACTGACGAAACCTATTGGTACCGGTGTGCTGTTTAATGCGGTTCGCTCCGGAAAGATGGATTACAAAGAGATCGAAAAGAGTATCTTACCTTCTGTCGCAGCACTGAACGGACCAGCCATAAACGCCGCCCTCGAATTCGAGCTTCATGCCTGCACAGATGTCAGCGGATTTGGTATTGCCGGTCATCTCTTCGAAGTCGCTGATGGAAGCAGCGCCACGGTTCGCTTAAAATATTTAAATTTGCCGATTTATCCAGGTGCGCTTGAGATGTACAGGAAAGGTGAGACCACCGGGAGTAACCCGGCGAACCGTCGTATGGTTCAGGGAAATATTGAAATCAAAGCTTCGCTCTCTCGTGCGGAAGAAGAGTTGCTCTTTGATCCCCAGACCTCCGGGGGGCTATTGTTATCGGTTCCTGATGTTCAGGCAGAGGCGCTTTTAAGCGCCCTGGTGAAAGCCGGTGTCGACTCGGCGACCCGTGTCGGTGAGGTTGTGGAAGGTGTTCCCGCAATAGCAGTGGTATAGGTTTATGAAAATCTACCTTTTCGTCGGGGGGTTGGGTCTTTTCACCGGGTTTCTGTCGGGGCTCCTGGGGATTGGCGGTGGAATCGTTATGGCCCCACTTCTCCTTTATCTACCCCCTCTATTTGGGTTTGTGTCGTTATCGATGCGAACGGTAGCCGGCCTAACGATCGTCCAGGGGTTTTTGGGGTGTATCTCCGGGGCACTCACCCATCGTCGTTTTCACTTTGTTTCCAATCGGCTCTCATTTTACATGGGAACAAGCATTTTTATCGCCGCTTTGGCAGGAGGTGCGGGTGCAGGTTATGTTTCCAATACAATCCTTCTGGTAATCTTTGCCGGTCTGGTCCTCTGTGCATCTTTCCTCATGCTGATACCGGTAAAGGGAGACATGGAAATTCCCGACATTGATTCTCTTTTTTTCAGCCGGTGGCGGGCGGTGACGGCGGCTACAGGTGTTGGATTGTTGGGAGGGTTGGTGGGTCAAGGTGGTTCGTTCATTCTTATACCCCTCATGACCGCTTTTGTTAAAATTCCCACAAGAATAGCCATCGGCAGCAACCTGGCGATTGTTCTCCTTTCATCTACTGCAGGGTTAATCGGCAAAGCGGCCACAGGCCAGATTGAGTGGGATATGGCGATTCCGATAGCCCTGACCGTCATACCGGCTGCACATCTGGGAAGTTATGCCAGCCGGCTGCTACCGGTGTTTATACTGAGGCGGATATTGGTGATACTCATCGCTGTTGCAGCGGTCAGAATTTGGATTTCGGTATTTTTTCTTTAGCCCTATCCCTTTTTGAGGGAACCGAAGCCGATCGACATCTGTCCGGGATGTTCGGAGGGGATATTCCAGTCAACAGGCATTCGTTGAAACGATTTTTACAATGCGCGGGTTTACCGTCGTGATGATTTTGGATGTTGCTAAAGGCTAAGGGCCATGGACCACCCAGGGGATTCCGAGCACCGAAGTCAAAATAAAAAACGATTGCGTATTACGCTTATTCTCAGCGTAACATACATGGTCGCAGAATTTGTCGGTGGCATCCTGACAAATTCCCTCGCACTCCTCGCAGATGCGGGGCACATGCTTGCAGATGCCGGTGCTCTGGGACTGTCGTTGTTTGCCCTCTGGGCCGCTCAAAAGCCGGTCACTTCAACCCACACCTACGGTTATTACCGCACTGAAATTCTGGCCGCCCTTGTTAACGGATCGACCCTGGTTGCCATCGCCATATATATATTTATAGAAGCCTATCAACGCCTTGCCATGATACCTGAAGTCCAGGGGGTCTTGATGTTCGGTATTGCAGGTGGTGGTCTCCTTATCAACCTGGCGGGTCTTTGTATTTTGAATGCAGGCAAGTCAGAGAGCCTGAACATTCGAGGTGCCTGGCTTCATGTGTTTACCGATATGCTCGGAAGCATCGGCGTAATGGTTGCCGCAGTCCTGATCTGGAAATTGGGTTGGCATTGGGTCGATCCACTGGTCTCGGTACTCATCGGGCTGCTTGTTCTTTACTCCTCTTGGAAGCTGCTCAAAGAGGTGGTTGCGGTTCTGATGGAAGGCTCCCCTGGCCATATTGATGTCGATGAGGTCAGAAATGCGATCCTGGAAATCAATGGGGTAGACGCTGTCCATGACCTGCACGTATGGACCATAACCAGTGGGATAATCGCTCTCTCCGTCCATGTGACGGCAAAGGGGAAGTATTCCCGAAAGCGACTGCTTACAACGATTCAGAATATGCTCCTCAAGCGCTTTCGAATTGCTCATGGAACGATTCAGATAGAGCCGAAGGACTATAACGAGTGTGAGATCTCCGTATAGAGAGCTTGCCTATGAATCCTGTTTTTTTCGTACCAGATTGGCGATGATTTCCTTTTTTTCTTTATCTGTTAAAAATTGAGGATCATCTGCATTTTCAACCATTCGCTCCAACGTAATACGCCATTCATCTTCGGATTTGACCGCTTCGATGATCCGGTCCAAATCATGGCACCCGGAACACTTTTGACTGATAAGTGTTTTCCCGATTTCTCTTTCTATTTCTTGTCTGTCCAGACCTTTTCGTTCTTCCTGTTGTTTGATGAGAAAAAATATTATCTGCTTCACATCAAAGCCGCGGATGTTCGGCGTGTCGATAACCGCCATCCGGTTGACCGTTTTTGTCCAGCCCTCCATACTCTTGAATGATCGATATACCCGTTCCAGGGTGTGGCACTTTCCACATTTCCTGTTCGTAAAGAATCGCCCGATATTTTCGTCAAGGACAACTTTGTCAGATTCCACGATCGCGATATACTTTATATCCGTCCGGTGCAAAAAATAATAACCGGCGGTGAGACCGTTTAAAACCACAGCAAATATCCAAATAAATTTTCCCAGATAAAGTAAATTCGCTGTCAACCGCTTGTACCTTCTGACAAATAAAATTTTAAGGACAATGAGGCAAAAGAGCGAGAGGGCCATCCAGATGTGGAAGATCACGCGGGGCGGAAGTTCTTCCTGATAGCCGCTGACCTTGATGATCATCGAAGAAAACATGAAAATAAATATGCCGACAAACAGGTAACCGAGAATCCGGTGTGTTCGGATGAGATATCGGTTGATATGTCGGTCCTTTGGATTTCCTTTCAGTTCGAGCATGATCAACATAGCGGCCGTGCCGATTAGAATAAAAATCAGAGCGAGGGTTGAACTCACCTGTGGGATCATTTCAGCCTCCTTTATGCCGGTTTAACACCGGTTATTCTCGACAGTTCTGGGTTGACGGATGCCATATCATTTTTGTTCAGATCATGTATATTATGTTTACCGCAAATTCGTGCGATGGATGTGAGTTCACTTGTTAACGCGTTGATAAAACTGGATATATTATCTGCTCCTTTGTCCACATCAATGCGACTTCTCAGCTTTGGATCCTGGGTGGCGATACCGTATGGACAGATCCCTAAATGACATTGCCTGATATATGTGCATCCGAGGGCGATTTTCAAGGCACCGGCCATGTAGACGGCCTCTGCTCCCAGTGCCAAGGCTTTTGCCACGTCACCGGAATGTCTTAACCCGCCTGCGGCGATCAGCGTAACCCGGTCCTTCAAGCGATTTTCTCTGATATAATCAGCGACCCGCGGCAGCGAATAGACAAGGGGGAGCCCCACATGATCTTTCGCGAAAGTGGGTCCGGCGCCGGTACCGCCCTCACCACCGTCGATGACGAGAACGTCAGGAATATGGCGCTGCGAGAAAATAGTATCTAGGTCATCCTGGATATGGCCGCCGACAAATTTTAAGGAAATCGGTTTACCACCGGTAATCTCCCGCAAACGTTCAATGGTTTGAGACATGTCTTCTGGAGAGTTGATATCCTTATGCCTTGAAGGCGATTCAGCGGTCTGACCCTCGGGGATTTGCCTAATTTCAGCAATTTCTGCTGTCACTTTTTTCCCGGGAAGCCTTCCGCCCATCCCGGGTTTTGCACCCTGTGAAATTTTAATCTCGATCATATCTGCGAGATTGAGCCGTTCTTCGCTGATGCCGAATCTCCCCGTTGAATACTGCAGGGTGATTTTGTCTGCCAGAAGCCGTTCCTCATCCAACATGCCTCCCTCACCGGTATTGGCTATTCCACCCACCATGGCCGATGCTTTTGCGAGGGCCATTTTTGCCTCCCGGCTCAGGGCACCGAAGGACATGCCTGCATTTAATATCGGCATTTTGAGGACGATCGGATGTTTGGTGGTTTTACCGAGGACGACCTTTGTTGAAACATCCTCCTCATCCAGCAGCGGAAACCTTGCAATTTGGGCGGGCAGAAACAGCAGGTCATCCATATTGAGAAACTTTCTCGTGGTGCCTTTTCCGCCCAGCTGGTAATGGCCTGTTTCCGCCATGGTCCGGATCGAGAGACGGGTCTTGTCGTTCCAATGGGCAAAATGGTCCTCTGCTGACGATTGAATGAATATTTCTGCCGGTGCACTACAGACCGGGCAGAAATGAAATTCAATCTCACCAACATGCATATACCCGCAAATCGGACATCGGAAAATTTTCATTTCACTTCACTCTCCTGTAATAAAAATGGTAAACAACGAAAAAGCAGGCGGTCACCGCATTATCGGCATGCTTTTTAATAAAAACTTAGGCCATTTGCGCCCAAATTTCAAGTACCCAAGATTCAGCCTCTTGATTTTACGTAGACTCGCCATCGGTATCGGGTGCAATTTTCTTGACTTTCACCTTTTTTCGACATTACGATACAATGCAATCGTTTTTTAAAGAAAGGAGGCAGGAATGATCAATAGCCTTTACCAAACCCTTTCGAAAATTGGATTTGCTCATCCTCTTCATCCCCCCATCACCCATCTTCCGCTCGGGTTGATTATCGGCGGATTTATCTTCGCAGTGGTCGCACTGGTGTTTAACAAGAAATCATTTTTACAGACGGCCAGGCACTGTATGGTTTTGGCGTTGATCGCCCTGCCTCCGACTGTGCTGATCGGGCTTGCGGACTGGCAACAGTATTATGGTGGTGCATTGCTGTTTCCGATCACCATGAAAATGGTCCTGGCGGCTATCCTGGCGGTTTTTTTGGCTGTTGCTGTTAAATTGGGGCTTCGGAAAGAGTACGGTCCAATGCGTGTGATCCCTGTTTATGCCCTTTCCCTTCTGGCGGTTATCGGTATCGGTTACTTTGGCGGGGAGCTCGTCTATGGAACAAGGCCGTCGGCAGGTGAAGTCATCGCTAACCCGGCGGCAGAAAAAGGGGCTGCCTTGTTTAAACAAAGCTGTTCGGTTTGCCATTTTCCGGATAAAACGGAAACCAAAGTCGGTCCGGGTTTAAAAGGGCTCTTTCAGCGTGAGAAGCTCCCGATAAGCGGCCGGCCCGCGACAGACGCCGATGTTCGTTTAACGTTGAAAACACCCTTCGATCAGATGCCTCCGTTTGATTGGCTTTCGACAGAACAGATGGATGAACTGATTGCATTTCTCAAAACGCTTTAAGGAATGAAATCAATTTAGTCTAAAAATTTTTTGGGAAGCGTGATGTTGCTTTTGATTGTCAGGTTATTGACGATCATCATCGTTTCTGTTCCGTATGCGAGCAATCTTCCGTTCTCATCCTCTATGGACGCTTTTCCCAGACAGAGGGTTTTACCCATCTTGATGTTCTTGCCTTTTGCAATCAGGTATCCTTTCGATGCCGGAGCCAGGTAGTTGAGTTTCAACTCCACGGTTGTCAGCCCGACACCCTCCTCCAGAAGGGGATAAACAGACCAGAATCCGGCCGCATCCACCAGTGAGGAATAAACGCCGCCGTGAACCATGCCGAAAGGTTGGAGGTGTTTTTCTTCGATAACCACCTCCAACCGTGATTCTCCGGGAACAACCGGTTTCATTTCCATGGAAAGCAGTCTGAAATAAGGACTCCTGCTGACCGCTTTTGTAATTGCCTTTAAATAGGCAGGATTGAGTGTTTTCATTATTCGCTCAGGCCTTTTTTATTCTCCGCTAATCGGTGAATCTTCATCCCGTTGAAACAGATACTCTCTAACCCCATTGCGGTAAAGAAATGATTTGGCAAAATTGAAAGGTGTCAATAAGGTGAGAATTTCTCGATTCTGGCGGCGTTGCAGGGGTAAGTTCATGTGGGGTTGGGGACGTGGATAGAGTTTGAAGTTCTCACGGATGGCAAAGGTACTCAAGACCGGAAAAACGATCGGATCGCCTTGGGCGATGACCATCACCCGTCCCCCCGGTTTTATTGATTTGTGGCACCGCTGTACCAATTTAACCGCTGTTTGATTATCCACGTAATCAAACAGGTTCCAAAGCAGGATGCCATCAAAAGCCAGGGGGGGAAAGTCAAAGTGCTGTTCAAGCCGGCCGGCGGGTCGACGTCTGCGACGCTCCCTGTTCAGGTAATAAAACATGTCGCAGACAGAGAGCTTATTCACCCAGCGCAAAAAAAAATTGATGTTGTCACCGGAGATTAAGCCCAGATCGAGCAGGTGACCCCCATCGTTTTGATGAAGCTCCTCCAGGAACATTTGCAGCACATTGCTTTTGTAACCTGATTCCTCCGGTTTAACAGTCGAATTCTTCAACGGTTGATCTGCTGTCGACAGGGTCAATTCTTTTTGATGGGGTCAGCACCAGGGATAACCGGTTTTTTTTCAAATGAAGGGACCGGTTTTACTCCTTGGGAAACGGGCTTTGCATCTGGAGGAATCCCTTTTTGGTGTTCCCGCTCCAGTTCAATGGCTGCTTTCAGATAAGCTCCGTCTTCCACTGAAATGCTTCTGGCCTTAATCTCACCGGTAAAGTTTGCCCCTTTGGTTATCGAAACCTTGCCCAGCGCCTTGATATTCCCTGTCAGCCGGCCACTGATGGTCACGTTGTCCGCATGGATTTCCGCCTCCACCCGGCCTTTTGTCCCCACGGTAATCTGATTCTTTTCCAGCTCGATTTTGCCCTTCATTGCCCCTTCAATAATCAGGCTTTCCTTTCCGTGGATGCTCCCTTCAATCGAAATGTGTTCCCCGATGATCGTCTTTCTGTCAACAGGCGGTGAACTCGAATAAGATACGTTTTCCTCCTGAGGGATGTCGGAGGAGAATGTGGGCTCCCTCTCTGTTCCTCTCCGTTTATTTAGCATGTGTGCTCCTTTCTAAAAAATAAACCTTATGATTTAAGCCTTCTAATACAGTAAAAACCCCGGGAATGTCAACTGTAGAATTTAATCTTGCGTTGTTAATCAAGTTTTGCGCCCCCAATAGGGCACGGTGTCGCATCTGGTGTGGGGTAAATAAAATTTTTTGGAAAACAATTCTGTGCCTGTTATTTTTTAAACAGTTTTACGTATTGGCCGTACCCTTCTTTGGCAAGATCTGTTTCGGGGATGAACCTCAGGGCGGCTGAATTGATACAGTAACGGCGTCCTGTCGGTTTCGGTCCATCGCCGAATACGTGTCCGAGATGGGAGTCACCTTGTTTGCTCCGAACCTCAATGCGCTTCATAAAAAGACTGAAGTCCTCTATCTCAACAACATTGTCAGGTTCCAATGGTCGCGTAAAACTCGGCCACCCAGTTCCGGATTTATATTTGTCGATGGAGTTGAAGAGGGGTTCCCCCGAAACAATATCGACATATATACCTTCTTTTTTATTATTCCAGTATTCGTTGTTAAAAGGGGGCTCGGTTCCGTTTTCCTTCGTAACCTCGTACTGCATCGGTGTCAGCCTCTTCTTGAGTTCTTCGTTCAATTGCCTATTGGATTGTTTTTTTTGATTTTCAGACTGTTTTTCAGGTTTTTTATTCCCCCATATTCTCTTAAGATACTGATCTCTGCCGGAATGATACCTATAAATTTTGTAACGAATCGAGTTTTTCTTGTAGTAGTCCTGGTGGTATTCCTCTGCTCTGTAAAAACGGCCGGCCGGAAGGATTTCTGTGGCGATCGGTTTTTTATAGCGCCCGGACTCCTCAAGTTTTTCCTTTGATTTTTCCGCAAGCTTTCTCTGTTCTTCAGAGTGATAAAAAATTGCAGTTCTGTAGGGCGAACCGCGGTCTGCAAACTGCCCTCCCGCATCGGTCGGATCAATCTGTTTCCAAAAAATATCCAACAATTTATGATACATAACTTGGGTCGAATCGTATATAACCTCGACGGACTCTGCATGGCCCGTCGTGCCGGATGATACTTCCTCATACGTTGGGTTTTTCTTATGTCCACCAGCATACCCTGAGATAACTTCTTTTATGCCTTTCAGTTTTTCAAAGGGATGTTCCATACACCAAAAACAGCCTCCGGCAAAGGTGGCTTTTGTTAATTTTGTTTCTGCGATCGATATTGACGGTATGGTGATTCCCATAAGGATAAGCGGTAGAATAATAAAATGGGTCTTTTCCATCTTTATTTTCCTTTCATCACCCACCTGATTTAATGAAGTGATCGAGAGACCGGTGGCCTGACAAAAGTCGCCATATCAAAAAGGTAGGTGAAGTTTAAATGTATGCCTGTTATGGGCTGTGTGTGTGGGGTGTCTATGTATCCGTTGGCCAAAAGTCGTCGTATCGGGGAGGTAGTCCAGAAGAGTTAAAAAAGCACAGGATAGCTTCATTTTTTCGTTTATCAAATAAAAAGGACACGCCATAATAATTTGGATGGAATGCCCTTTTTTTTAACCCAGAACGGTCGGTTAAACTACAGTGACACTGACTGCAGCAGGGCCTTTTTTGCCTTGTTCAATTTCAAAGGTAACCCGGTCACCTTCATTAAGAGACTTAAAACCGACAGAGTTGATTCCGGAATGATGAACGAATACATCCGGACCATCTTCTTGTTCAATAAAGCCGAAGCCTTTTGAATCATTAAACCACTTTACGATTCCATTTGTCATGGTAGCATTCTCCTTTCAAAAAAATTCTCATGTTTTCAAACTTCAGGTGACCACTTTTGACAAATGGATCTTCCCCTCAGAGCGAAACTAGCCGGCCCAATCCGGGCAAGCTTTCTTGATTGAATGGTAAAGTAAGCTGTTTTTCATAAAAGTCAAGTCATTGTAAATAATCTGGGCGGGTTGTGCATTCCCAATCCACCGGAGCGTCGCCTCGGGCAACCGGCGGCCAGTGCTTTGGGAAAAGAATAATTCAATGGAATTCAGGCATTGCCGGAATGCTGATAGCAGATCAGCCCGCATTGAAGGCATCTTTTTGATTCAGCATCGGCCATTTCTTCTGTAAAACCCTTTTCGATCTCCTGAAACGCGGAAGGATCTTTTGAATCGGAGAGCGGCATGATTTGGCGTACGCTTTCAGCAACGGTTTCAACATGATCGACATTCTGTACATCAGAATCCCGGGCGATTACAATGTCAGAAACCGTTGGTGAGATGCCATACATCAACTGGTGGATGGATGCAGCCGCCCTCCGCCCGGCACCGATTGCATGAATCGTCCCCCGAAAGTCGGTTAGCGTATCACCTTTTGCGAGCAGGCCTGTTTCCTTGTGATATGCGGGTCTCTTGTAAGGTTCAAGACCTTCCCAAAGAAGAGGTGCATCCGTGGTCTCGGACGATTCTGAAGTTCCGGTTTCAGACCTTTTAAAAATAAGATCCGGAAAACGTCCTGATGCAATTAATAGGTTGTGCAGGGGGATGGAATATTTCGACAACGTATCCAAATCGATATATTGCAGTTCCTGAAGATCGTCTCCTTTACCGGAAAGCCGGACAATCCCCGTATTAAAAATGACCTTTATATTTTTTTGGACAAGTTCCTCGAGATGCTCTGGATCCAGGGTGCTGGTTTTCATTGAGCTTCTGAATAGGATTGTTATATTTTTTGCGCCACTATCCTTACAAATACCTGCCGCCTTAAGCGCAAGCTCTCCCCCACCCACAATGACAACATTGGATGTCAAAGAAAACCGGTCCGGATATTTTATAAAATCCATGAGCAAAATGGTACCGGGGATCGGTTCTTCAATATCTGAATCATTCCGGGTTCCACCCAACCGGGCAAGACGGCTATCCCAGCCGCCAAGGGCAAGAAAGACCGATTCAAACCCCTCTTTCAAAAGGGAACTGATGGTGAAATCTCTACCCAGGATTTTTTCGGTTTGGACCTTCACGCCCATTTCAAGGATGCCTTCGATATCCCGGTCGAGGACCTCATCGGACAGCCTGAGAACGGAAATGGCATATCGGAGCAATCCCCCCAGGCTCGGGGTCGCTTCATAAACCATCGGTGAATGCCCGAGCCGGGCCAGGAAAAATGCGGTGGATAACCCATCAACGCCCCCACCGATGATGGCAATTTTTCGATGGGTTGCCGGCGCTTTGAAGGGTAGAATTTTTTGGTCGATCTCTTTTTCAACATCAGCCGCATACCGCTTCAGGAAATTGATCGCCACCGGTTCATCGATATATTTTCTTCTGCACTCGTCTTCACAGGGACGGGGACAGATTCTGCCGATGACGGCGGGAAAGGGATTTCGTTCCTTTATGACCTGAACCGCCCTTAGATGATTGCCCAAAGAGATCTGCTTGATATACTCCCGAATATTGATTCCCGCAGGACATGCCCGTTGACAGGGTGTGGTGCACTCATCTGTTGTATACTCCCGCATGATGCGTCGGGTAACCGAGGAGAGGGTAATGATATGTTTGGGACAGACATTTTCGCAAACACCACATCCGGTGCATCGTTTTTCGTCGACCGAGGGCAGCCCGGTCTCTTTCATGGTAATGGCATTAAACGGACATGCCTTGGCACATGATCCAAGACCCACACACCCGATGGTGCAGACCTTCATCCCGCCGCTGAGAAGTGTTACCGCCCTGCAATTGCTCAGCCCATTGTATATATATTTTATATCGGCACTCGGCACGCCGTAGGTGCAGGTGGAAGAGGCGATATTGGGCTCTTTATCCTCAACTGTTACCCCCATAATCTCTGCAAGAATATGGGAGAGATCCGGTCCCCCGACCACGCACGAGTCCGCTCCTGCCTCACCGGCCACAATCGCTTCTGCATTGGCGGCGCATCCGGGCAACCCGCATCCACCGCAGTTGGCACCGGGAAGTGCATCTTTGACCTCCAACATTTTGGGGTCCTCAAAGACATAAAATACCTTGGATGATGCTGCCAGTACAACACCGATGACAAGTCCCAATCCCCCCATAGTAAATAACGCTTCTATCATTTAATACCCCCAAATTTCTTAATGTTATGGGTTTGAAGTTAAAGGATAGCTTCAAATCTGCATTTTTCGTAGCAGGTGAGACACTGGGTACATTTTCCCTTATCGATTTTGGCAACCTCCTTCTTTTTCCAGGAGATGGCGTTTGATGGACAATTTCTGAAACAGATGCCGCATTTCGTACACGCATCCGGATCGACTTCAAATTTTAACAGTGGAATGCAACGCTTTGCAGGACATTTCTTTTCATATATGTGAGCATGAAATTCGTCCATGAAATATCGCAATGAAGAAAGGACCGGATTCGGGGCTGTTTGCCCGAGCCCGCACAGTGCAGACGCTTTGATCACATTTGAAATTTGATCCAAAGCAACCAAATCTTCGGCTTTCCCTTTCCCGTTGCAAATGTTTTCCAGAATCTGCAGCAGCCGCCGGGTTCCTTCACGGCAGGGCGTGCATTTCCCGCACGATTCATCCTGGATAAAATCCATGAAAAAACGGGCCATATCGACCATGCACGTGTTTTCATCCATCACAATCATTCCGCCGGATCCCATGATGGCGCCCAGCTTGACGATTTCTTCATAATCCACAGGTGTATCCAGATATTCTTCGGGCACACATCCACCGGACGGCCCACCCAGTTGAACCGCCTTGAACTTCTTTTTATTCGGTACGCCGCCACCGATGTCGTAAATAATGGTTCTCAGCGAAATTCCCATCGGGACCTCAACGAGCCCGATGTTGGCCACATCTCCTGAGAGGGCAAACACCTTGGTTCCTTTGCTGGTCTCGGTTCCGACACTGGCGTACCATTTTCCCCCGTTCAATATGATCTGGGATACATTGGAAAAGGTTTCCACATTGTTCAAAATGGTCGGCTTCTCCCATAATCCCCGAAGGGCGGGAAACGGTGGGCGGGGTCGCGGCATTCCCCGCTTACCCTCGATCGATCTCATCAGGGCTGTTTCTTCGCCGCATACAAAGGCGCCTGCCCCCTGGTAAATATCGATGTCAAAATCAAAACCGGATCCGAGGATGTCTTTCCCAAGGAGCCCATACTCCCTTGCCTGTTGGATGGCTATACCCAGTCTGCGGACGGCCAGGGGATATTCCGTCCTTGCATAGATATACCCCTGGTGGGAATTGATGGCCCGCGCAGCAATGATCATTCCCTCGAGAACCGCATGGGGATCCGCTTCCAGTATACTTCGGTCCATGAAAGCCCCAGGATCTCCTTCATCTGCATTGCACAGCACATACTTTATGTCGCTCGAACTTTTGCCGGCAAATTCCCATTTCAGACCGGTTGGAAATCCAGCACCACCACGGCCCCTGAGCCCCGATATTTTCATTTCTTCTATGATCTGATCGGCGGTCATTTCATTGACCGCTTTGGCTGCCCCAAAATAGCCGTCTCTGGCGATGTATTCATCGATAACTTCCGGGTCCAGTGCGCCCTTGTTTCGCATGGCCCAGAACACCTGATGTTTGAAGAAAGGGATGTCATTCATGTTCGGGATTGTTTCTTTGGAGGCGGGTTCCACGTAAAAAAGCTTTGGAACCGGGCGGCCTTTAAGAAAATGTTCTTCCACCAGGTGGGGAACATGTTTGGTCCTGAGGTTCTGGTAAAATATTCCTTCAGGCTGGACGAGCATCACCGGTCCAACAGCGCAGAATCCGTTACAACCGGTCTCGATGATTTTTACCTCTTCGACAAGACCTTGGCTTTCGAGCTCATTTTGTAGAGCTTCCCGAAAGGCTTTAGTCCCGGTGGAGTGGCACCCGGTACCACCGCACAGCATCAACTGGGTTCTCGGTTTATTCATTCTTTCTCCTGCATTTATATCCGGCCTCTTTTTTTGTCTGTATCTTTGGGTCTATTCATACTTTTCGAGAATTTCGACAGTGCCGTCCGAGGACAAAGCGCCGTATGTGTCGTTGTCGACGATCATCACAGGTGCAAGCCCACAGGCGCCGAGGCATCTCACGGCGTCTAAGGAAAAGCGTCTGTCTTCAGTGGTTTCGCCGTCTCCTATTCCATATTCACGGTGAACGCGGGACATGATCTCCTTTATCCCTTTGACATAACATGCGGTGCCCAGACACATTTTTATGGTATGGCGGCCTTTGGGTTCCATGGAAAAAAGCGAATAGAATGACGCAATACCGAAGACTTCGCTGGGTGCTAAATTCATGCCGTAACTGATATAATCGATCAGTTCAATCGGAAGATAACCGGCCACATTTTGGCACTCTCTCAAAGCAGCGATAATCGAGCCCGGTCTGGGTTGGTTTATGGCGATAATCTCATCGATTTTGTCAAACATATCGTTCGTAATGTCAGGGTGTTGGGGCCTTTCAAAATGTGCCATAAACGGATCTCCTAAAGGTTATGATGGATTAACTGGTGCCTATCTACGACTTTAAAATAAATAATAGAGGTGTTCAAAATATCCATGACCGGCTGGGTATTTAACTCGATCCGATCCCTTGCAAGGGCCTTTTACTCGAAGTGATCAAAAAATGCAAGGGGGTATCTAACAACCGAAGCCTCTTATAGAGCTTTGCCGTTTATTTAGTTTCAATTGACATTAAAAAATCGGTATCTTATATACATTATTAGTAAAAACAGATTCGATTCACTTCAATGATTTTCTGAATCGCGGCGACTTTATTTATTTTTTCCGGAACGACACCTCTGGTTTGACCGGTGGATTTTTTTTGGGATCTGTAAAATGAAATTATCTGAAATTGTTGATGTTTTGGATGCCTTGCTTATTGTCGGGGAAGATCAGCTCGACAAGGAGATCTGTACAGGTGGCGGCAGTGACCTGATGAGTGACATTCTCGCCGGACTCTCTGAGGGTTGTATCCTTCTCACCGGGTTGACCACCATTCAGGTGGTTAAAACCGCAATGGTGGCAGGTGTGGGGGCGATAACATTTGTTCGGGGAAAAACCCCGCCACCGGAAGTAATCGAGCTGGCTCAACACCAGAATATCCCGATGCTCTCCTCTCCTTATTCCATGTTTGTTTCCTGCGGCAGGCTGCATGCTTCCGGGTTGACCGGTCTTGATGGGAAAAGGTAATGGGTTAAATGTCGGGTTTAAAAAAGCGCTTTCACATTAAAAAAAAGGATTTTATACGGGCAGGTGAAGCCTCCATTCAGACCAAGGTTCTGCTCAAGTCCCTTAATCTGGATTCCGCTTTGATCCGCCGGGTCGCGATTTGCGGGTACGAAGGTGAGATGAATGTGGTCATGCATGGCGGCGATGGTGTTTTGAGCCTCCGGGTTGACACCGATCGGTTAACCCTCAATATTTCAGATAGCGGGCCGGGGATTGAAGACATTGAACTCGCCATGCAAAAAGGATTTTCCACGGCGTTGGATGAATACAGGGAAATGGGATTTGGCGCAGGAATGGGGCTGCCGAACATGAAAAAAAATGCAGACCAGATCGAGGTTGAGTCTGAAAGAGGAAAGGGGACACGGGTCCGGATGATATTTTTTATTAAGAGAGAGGGGGACAGGCATTGAACAACGAGATTCCACTCTCTTCCTACTTTCACTTTGACCAGGACCTGTGTTCCGGATGCCTCAAATGCGTAAAGATTTGCCCGACAAAAGCGATCAGGTTGAGGGATAATCACGTTTTGGAAATTGTAGACCACTGCATCGGATGCTGGGAATGCGTTCGTGTCTGCCCTACCGGTGCGCTCAGGGCAGCTACGTCCGAATTTAAATCCCTTAAAAAGGACAAGGTTTCCGTGGTTCTTGTTCGACCGACGCTATATGCCCAGTTCCCCACCGCCATGCCGTCAGATGTCCTGTTGGGACTCCGGCAAATTGGATTTCAGCATGCAATGGACATGCTGGACTATATTGAGATCTTTCAGTGCGCAACCGAAGCCTTTATTGTGAGAAACAGGGATACGCACCAGGCACCATTGCCGCTCATCTCGCCATATTGCCCTGTCGTCATCCACCTCATTGCGGTCAAGTTTCCAAGCCTCTTGGATCATGTCCTTCCGGTCATGAGACCGGTTGAACTGATGGCCCGGGAGGTCAAACAGGGAATTGTCAAGGAGAAGGGGGTAAAAGAAGAAGATGTTGTCCTCTATCACATTACCCCAAACCGATGTTCCCACCCCCTGGTGAGCACCCATGTGGATAAGGTTCTGGGGATAAACGATGTGTATGCACAACTGGCCCAGAAAATAGAGCAAATTTATAAGGCCGACCAGATCCCTGTTTCCTGGAATACGTCCAACAGTTTTTCCGTTGGGAATAGCCTGAGGTGGGCGGTATCCGGGGAGGAGATTGCCAGCATTGATATCGATCGATCCCTGGCGGTTTCAGGATTGCGGGAAGTCATTTCTTACCTTGAAAAGATTGAAATGGGTCTGTTCAGCGACGTCGAATATATTGAATTCAGATCGTGTTCCGAGGGGTGCGTCGGAGGGGCCCTTACCGCCATTGATAAATATGTGGCCAAAACCACGATTCAAAAGATGATCCGGAAGTTCAACCCTAAAAGACGCCTGCCCAGGGAAAAAATTCTTCGCCTTTATGAAAAGGGCCGTTTTACGTCGGAAACTAACTCGTCCAAGCTGGCGGGACTGTTTGATTCACCCAAAGGGCCGCTTTCGATTGAGTCGCTTCAGGAGATAGACATGCTTCTGGAGCTGATAAATGGAAAGGATTGCGGGGCCTGCGGGGCGCCGGATTGCCGGACCTTTAGTGAGGACGTAGTAAGGGGAAGGGCATCACAAAAGGATTGTTTTTTGATCGGTGCGCGTGGTAAAAGATAGGCGAGTCTCCGCACTCCCTAGCTTGTCAAAGCGCGCAAAAGAAAAACAGGAAAAATTCTTAGCGTTTTTGCGCCTTTGCAAGAGATTTTTTTTGCTGCCGGTTTATGTGGGTTATGAGGGGAGGGGGGTGTAATATGAAAGTCAAAGAGCTATTTGATCGATTCGATGTCCAGGTGATTGCCGGGGAAAAAGGATTGAATCGTCTGATCAATGATGGATATTGCGGCGATCTTTTGAGCGATGTCATGGCTAATGCCCCCCAGGGGTGTATCTGGTTGACGGTCCAGGGCCACCAAAACGTGGTAGCCATCGCTGTTTTGAAGGAGATGGCAGCTATTGTCCTGACCGGCGGGCATAAAGCCGATCCGGAAACGGTAGAAAGGGCGGGTGTGGAAGAAATTCCCATTCTCGCGTGGGAAGGGTCGGCCTATGATCTGGCTGGACGCATGCATGCGGCCGGTGTCAGAAATTCAGATGGTTAGAATCCGTAGCGGGAAAGATTCACTGTCATTTGAAAAGGGAGCTCTAATCGAAATGTCACTGCAGCGGAAAAGGATGAGGTTTTGTTGGAATATTATAAGGCAGACCTTCATATTCACACATGCCTTTCCCCTTGTACCGAATGGGAAATGAGCCCCAAAAAAATAGTGGGGAGAAGCCTTAAAAAAGACCTCGATATTATTGCCATCTGTGATCATAATTCTGCGGAAAACGCCGGTGCGGCCATCAGGTCGGTAAAATCGGATCGACTCTGTGTCATACCGGGGATGGAGATCTGTTCCAAGGAGGAGGTTCATATTCTCGCCCTTTTTGGGGAATTGGAGCAGGCGCTGGCCATGCAGCAGCATGTCTATGGTCACCTGCCGGGACAGAACGAAGCCAAAGTGTTCGGCTACCAGATTATAGCGGACGAAAACGATGAAGTCCTCGGAGAGAGTTCTCGACTGCTCATCGGCGCAACCGAATTGAGGCTCCAGGAAATCGTAACCAAGGCCCGGTCACTCGGCGGGGTTACCATCGCTTCCCATGTAGACAGACCCGGTTTTGGTATTATCGGCCAGTTGGGCTTTATCCCGGATGACCTTCGGATCGACGGAGTGGAGATATCGTACCGGACACCATTGAAAACAGCACGTGACAGTATCCCCGGAATCAGGGATTTTCCGTGTGTGACTTCCTCGGATGCCCATTATCCGGACGACATCGGCCGGGCATGGACTTCCTTTCTGCTGGCCGCACCAACGGTGGAAGAAATCCGCCTTGCGTTGAAGGGTGAAAAAGGGAGAAAGGTAGTAATCTGATTGCGGGAAATTTCTCTTCATATTCTGGATGTGGCGGAAAACGGCATTACTGCCGGCGCCAGTTGTATTCATATCGTCGTGGAAGAAGCCCGGGCAGAAAACGTTTTAAAGATCGTTATCCGGGACAATGGAAGGGGAATATCTTCTGAAAAGATCGACAGGATTGCAGATCCCTTTGTGACGACTCGAACCACCCGCCGGGTCGGCCTGGGTCTTTCCCTCCTCGAGGCAGCTGCCCGTCGCTGCGATGGGGAGGTGAAGATTGAATCCGAGTCCGGCGCAGGGACCGAAGTTATGGCTGTTTTTCGGTACGACCACATCGACCGGGCGCCGATCGGTGATATGGCCGGTTCGATCAGCACATTGATTGCGGGGAACCCGGACGTTGATTTTATATATGACCATTCGGTGGACGGTAGACATTTTGGCATGGATACCCGGGAAATCAGAAAGGAACTGGGAGATTCCTTTTCGGGCGACGCGGCAGTGATTTATCATCTGACACAAACGATTCGAAAACATCTCAACCGGCTTGATCAAGGTCAGATGAATTCAGAAATAGGAGAAGAAGGAAATGGCAAAATTGACGATAGCAGATCTTAAGCGAATAAAAGAAAAAACCGCAAAGGCAATTTCAGTCAGGGATGGCACGGCCACGGCCAAGATAATGGTCCACATGGGCACATGCGGCATTGCCGCCGGGGCCCGGGAGGTGATGAGCGTCCTGATGGAAGAGCTGGCCAACAGCGACCGTGACGATATCCGGGTGGTCAATTCCGGCTGCATGGGGATGTGTAGCAGCGAGCCGAATGTAACCGTTGAAATCGAAGGGGCCATGCCGATTGTCTACCAGTTGATAAATCCGAACAAGATGCGCCAAATCTTCAAAAGGCATGTTCTCCAAGGTGAGATCCAGACCGATTTTGCCCTGGCAAAAATGTAGCCTGTTTGGGCATTTTTTAACGATTAAAGGAGGTATGGATGGTCGAGTTCGAATTTCTGAAAAATGTCGAAATTTTTAAAGGTCTGGCTGACAGCCATCTTGCCGAGATTCATGATTTCTGCACCGAGAAAATTTATCGGTACGCGCACCGATTGTTTGCAGAAGGGGAGGAGGCTGACTATCTGTGGATCGTAAGGGAGGGATCTGTCGATCTTCGATATGATCCGCCCGGCGGAGGTACTTCAGAAAAAAACACCATCTCATCGATTTCACCTCAAAAAACCTTCGGCTGGTCGAGTCTCGTCCCACCTTACAAATACAGATTGTCAGCCTACTGCGCTCATGAGAGTTGTCGGGTGATCCGGATAGATAAAAATCAGCTTGTCAAACTGTTCGGCCAAAATTCAAAGATCGGTTATATCGTGATGTCCAACCTGACTGAAATCGTCGGTGCCCGGTATCATCAGCTGCAGGACTCCGCCTGGGTATCGCCCTACGCCGGGGTAAAGATCAGCGTGCATATGGCGACCTGCGGTATCGCCGCAGGTGCACGGGAGGTGATGAGCGCCCTCATGGATGAAATGGCGAAGACCGATCGTTTGGATATACGCATAATGACCGCCGGGTGCATCGGGATGTGTGATAAGGAACCGAACGTGACGGTGGAGATCGAAGGGGAAGATTCGGTGATTTATCAAAAAGTAACGCCGGACAAAATGTGCCGGATATTTAATAACCACATCCTTAAGGGAACGATCGAGATGGATTTCGTTCTCACCTAAATTATAAATTTTTCCCCCAAACCTTAAAGGGGACCATCATGATCAGTCTCGAATTTCTGGAAGATGTCGAAGTTTTCAAGGGCCTCAGTGGTAGCCAATTGACAGCAGTGCAGGAGTGTTGCCAAAAAAAGGAGTTTGAACAGGATACGAAGCTTTTTGGCGAAGGAGAGCCGGCCGACCATCTCTGGATTGTAATGGAGGGCCGGGTCGATTTGCGTTGTGAACTCCCGGGATTGGCTTCATCCGAGGAAAACACGATCTCCTCCATTTCGGCAGGCGGGGCAATCGGTTGGTCGTGCTTTGTGTCACCCTATAAATACCGTCTTTCGGGATACTGTGCTTCCGGTCAGTGTGAGTTGATTCGAATTGAAAAAGAGCATATAATCCAGTTGTTCGAGGTGGACGCCGGTGCCGGATATGTAGTAATGTCGAATATGGCCGCGGTTGTCGGTAGAAGATTTAATCGCCTACAGGATGAGATTGCAAGGCTCAGGGGCCAGCATGTCATGAGTGGATGGTAACTCGAAGATTATCCGCAAGGGATCAACGTCTTGCTACATTGTTTGTCACCATCAACCGATCCAGAATTTCGTATTTTTGAGCGCCGACTAGGGATTGACCATTGAATAGAAAGGTGGGAACCGCTCTGATTTCCATCTCGACGGCCCGTCGCCAGTCTGAACTTACCGCTTGACTAAATGATCTTTTTTCAAGGATGGTTTTAGCTTCTTTTTCGCTCAAATTCACCGATTTTGCAATATCCACAAGGATAGGAATTTTAGCGATGTTTTGTCCGTTGACGAAGTAAGCTTTGAAGGCCGCCAGATGAAATTCATCTCCTTTGGATTTTGACTCGGCCCATTTCCCCAGTTCTTGCGCCAGACGACTGTTATAGGTCTTCTGGCGATCACCGATATCGACGCCAAAGTCCTTTGCGGCTGTTTTGAGACGGGATTTCATCTGGGGAATATCGATGTTCCGGCCCGCAAAAAGTGCTTCCAGTGTGAGACCCTCCTCCGGTGTATCCGGGTGGAGCGGAAATGCCGTCCAACGGATTTGAATCTCGAACATCCTCTTTAGTCGTTCAATACCCCCGGTAATGAAATAACACCACGGTCAGATATAATCAGAAAATATTTCTAAAACAGGCGAAGGATTCATCGATTTCTCCTATTCCCAAATTTCAAAAGTACATATAGATAATTGCAGTGGGTCAGTTGGGTCGCCAATGCCGAAGGCCCAGAAATAACGAAATCAATCCCAGCCCACTGATGAATGCCGATGCCATGGCGGTTGCCATAATTCCGCCGGTCTCCCAAACCGAGACGCCGATCATGGCGCCGCATACTCGTCCAATACTCGATGCAGCAAAAAAGCCCGCCATCATTGTGGCCCTGGCCTGGGGCAGAAACTCGGTGAAAAGGGACATTGAAGTGACAATGGTAAACTCAAATGTTAAATAGACAAGGAACAATCCACCCAACGCAAATGAAAGGCTGTATCCCAGATACGGTAGTGCCGCATAGCTGGCTGCGGACAAAATAAGACCTACCAAAACCGATCGTGTTAGCTTAAAACGGTCGGCAAGAGATGCTGTCAAACCATCGCCAAGGAGCTCTGCCACACCGATAACCGTGGTCGCAATCCCCAAATCCACGATACCTAGTTGAAACCTCTGTTCCAACCACACCCCATATACCACAAAGAGGTTATCGTTGGCAACAGCGACAAAAAAGGCAAAGCAGAGGGCGCCCAGGGCAGATCTTTCCAGGCCCAGCTGCCGCCATGATTGAAAAAGGTGAAACGGTTGAGGATATGCCGCGGCACTTTTTTGAGTTTCGAAAGTCAACATACCCAACCCAAAGATGCTGAGCACCCCCAATACACCTAGAACAAGGAAAGGAGAACGCCACCCGAAATGCCCAATGAGCAGACCGATCAGAGGAATCCCCGCGAGGGAGCTTCCGGCCCAGCTGATTTCAACGATACCGATGACCATACCGCGGCGTTCGTAGGGAATCTGTTTTCCCACATACGCCTGCAAGGCCGGATCAAATATTGTTTTCCCCAGACCTGCTAAAAAAAAGGCCATCAAAACCGGTCCATAAAAAGGAAAAATACCACCGGTCAACATCCCCAGGGCCAATAAACTCAATCCGGCCAACATCATCGATCTGTATCCCCAACGATCACCCAGAGGACCAAACACCAAACCCAAAACCCCGGTAACCTGGTTGATGGCGATCAACGAGGTTACCGCTGTCAACGAGACCCCCATCCCCCGGCTCAAGGCGGGTGCAAACGGATACACAAAACGGCGGGCGGTGTTGAGGAATAGACGACTCAATGCAGCAACGCCGATTTGCCAGAATATGCGTGAAGCTGCCCTGTTTTCAGGATAGGTCATCGGCTTTCCAATTCTCACGCAAAGCCGTAAAGCGCGCAAAGGAAAAACAAGAAAAATTCTTGGCGTTCTTTGCGCCTTTGCGAGAGATTTTTTTTGATTCCCCGATAAATCGGGATTTCCACTTCACTACAACCGGTTTATCCGGGTTAGGCAAATGATAGTAAGGAACCGAAGGGTTTGCGTCAAGTATCATTGTTGGACTGAAATAATATTTGCGCATCTGAAATAAAAAAATTAACATAAGGAGTTTCATTTTTTTTAAAAGCGCATCACTAATTATACTGAAAGCCGGCTATTCCTTATTTTTACGCCTCTTTCAGTTTTGTTTACGATCAATTGAGGTAGTAAGTAAGGGAGGGAATAAGTGGACCAGACAGTTAGAGAAGCGATCTATCGATCGGTGGAAAAGGAGTCTTTTGCCCGAAAGTTGAACATGAAACTGGTCGAACTGGAGGACCGGTATTCAGCCGTGGAAATGACCTACGACCCGCAGACCATGGGAAATATCTATGATCGTGCCCACGGGGGTGTCATTTTTTCACTGATCGACGAGGCATTCGAAACCGTTGGGCAGGCGGACGGAACCGTTGGCGTGGCCATGAATGTCAGTGTGACCTATGTTTCCAGCCCTGATAAGGAGACTGTCTTGCGGGCCGAGGCTAAGGAGATCAGCAGGACCCGAAAGACCGCAGGCTATACCATCGTGGTTAAAGATCAGGAGAAAAACTTGATTGCAACATGCCAGGCCCTGCTTTACCGTACAGGAAAAAAAATCCCTTTCCTTTAAAAAAAGACAAAAAGTGCTTACCGGATTGGACAGACCCTTTAGGAAAGATGGCCATCAAGGGGCGCAAATGTATACCTTGCTGTATTGAATATGAAAACTAAACCGATTTGTATAAAAGCCGTACTGTTCGATTTTGACGGGACACTGACCCAACCGGGCGCCCTCGATTTTGGCGTGATCAGGGCGGCGATCGATTGCCCGAAAAATAGACCGATTTTGGAATTCATAAAAACCCTGGAGACAAATCAACAGCAGGAAGATGCCCTCGCTGTGCTGGAACATTTTGAAGCCGAAGCCGCTTCAAAATCAAAGCCTAATCCAGGCGCCGAAGAGCTGATTCGGCATTTGAGAGCAACTGGCGTTCCGATCGGCATTATAACACGCAACAACCCTCAATCCGTAAAACAGGCCTTGAATAATTTCCAGCATACTGATTTGGAAGATTTTGAACTGGTGATCACAAGAGATGATCCGGTTGCCCCCAAACCGGACCCGGAAGGGGTTTTGCTGGCGGCCCGAAGGTTCGACTTCGACGCCGCGCATCTGCTTGTCGTAGGAGATTTTATATTTGATATCCAGGCCGGCAACGGCGCAGGTGCTGTAACCGTTCTTCTTCGCAACTCCGTCGGAACTCCGTCCCCTGATTGCAAAAGCGATTACACCATCTTCCGCCTGGAAGAATTGAAAAGAATCGTACGGTTGGCCCGTCCACTTCCTTCAGGCAAATTACCGAATGATCTTTTGGCGGAATTTATCGAAATATTTTTGTTTGATGACCCGTCGATTCTGATCCATCCCGGTACAGGGGAAGATACTGCCGCGGTAAATATTGAAAAAGAGGAGGTTCTTGTCCTCAAGTCCGACCCGATTACGTTTACCACCGATTCGATCGGGCATTATGCGGTTTTGATCAATGCAAACGACATCGCCACTTCCGGGGCAACGCCCAGGTGGTTTTTAACAACACTTCTTTTCCCTTGCAATGTCACCGCGTTGGAGATTCGACAGGTGATGCATGAACTCAAAACAGCCTGTCAGCAATGGGGTATCAGTTTATGCGGCGGCCATACCGAGGTCACCGATGCAGTTACCCGACCGGTGGTCACGGGGATGCTGATCGGAACCGTTTCAAAAGCCAACCTCCTTGAAAAGCGGAATATCAAACCCGGAGACAGGGTGCTGTTTACCAAATCTGTGGCGGTGGAGGGGACAGCCATCATTGCCGGGGAAATGGGGGACCGGTTGAGGGGCTTGGGTCTTAAAGACGGTGAAATAGACCGATGCCGGGCGTTTCGTTCCAAAATCGGTATTATTGACGAGGCACAAATCGCCGGCCGCTCCCCGGGCGTAAGTGCCATGCATGATGTCACGGAGGGCGGTTTGGCGACCGCACTTGAAGAGCTGAGTATTTCAGGGCGTCACAAAATCAGAATCGACATGGATAAAATCCCGATATATCCGGAAACCGAAAAAATTTGTCAGATGCTCGATATAAAGCCGCTCGGTCTCATCGGGTCGGGGAGCCTTTTGATTTGCTGCCGGGAAAAAATTTCTAAAAAGCTCATGGCCGGTATTATTAAAGCTGGAATCGATGTCACCTGCATAGGTGAAGTGATGGAAAAAGGGGCCGGTATCGAAGCCGTATCCCGGGGAAAACCGGCAAAGTGGCCCAAGTTTGAGGTGGATGAGATCGCCCGCCTGTTTAGCCTGGAAAAAGCACGCCCGTATGCGGTGAAGCTGTAATCCGCCTTGACGGAAAAGTATCGGTGGAAAATATTACCGGCCATCCTTTTTGTCTGAAGACCGATATCAGTCTATTTATCTGTAATTTCATCCATCTTTTTTTCGTATGTAAATGGTTTTGTATTTATCTGGTGAAACTTTCATGCACTCCGTGCACTCCTGGGTTTCTTCCGTATGAAACGGTTCAAGGTGAACCTCGAAATCGAGTTCTCTGTACAACTCCGCCAGTTCAGAAAGCCGTGGTTCATCATTTGTCGAATGCTTTTCCCATCCCTCCCGGGTCAATTCCTCTTCGCGCATCCTGATCTGCCTCCGTCTATTAATCTGTTTCTAGTTCTGAATTTTGTTTTTCTCACGGAAAGAAAAAACAGAAGAAATAATCTTGGTGCCTTTGCGCCTGCGAGAGATTCTTTTTGGCTCTTTGAAGAACTTCAGTTCACTATCTATTTTTCCACACCGGTTTTCGTTTTTCCTCGAAACTGCGGATGCCCTCTGACGTGTCTTCGGTCTTCATGAGGATATTGAGGAAAAGATCTTCAACTCCTTGAAGTGCCTTTGAAAATTCCATACCAAGGTGTTGTTTCACCGCCCGTTTGTTAAGCCGGATAATAAGGGGGCTGCTTGCCTGAATTTCGTTCACTATTTTATCGACGGCTTCGGAAAACATTTCATCCTCGACCGTATGGCTGACAAACCCCATTGATTTCGCCTCTTTTGCCGTATAGCGTTTACCGGTGGTACAGATTTCAATCGCCTTTGCCTCTCCCACCAGGCTTGGAAGTCGAATGGCGGCATAGGGCGGAAAGAAACCAAGCTTGATTTCCGGTTGACCAAAGATGGCACGATCCGCCGCAACAATGATGTCGCAGGCGATGGCCAGCTCCAGGCCTCCCCCGAGACAGGCCCCGTGAACCCCTGCGATGGTCGGCACTTCAAACCGGTCAATCAGCTCGAAGATGCGGTTGAAGGTGGCGATCATATCATCCACCTTTTCAGGTTTGTGGTCACTCACCTCAACGCCCGCGCAAAAGCTGGGGCCTTCCCCTAAGAATACCAGACATTTGAGCTGGGGGTCATTAAGAAGGTTTTCAAGCCCAGTGTTCAGGTCCTTCATCATTTCTATGTCAAATACATTGTGTTTTGGCCGGTTCAGTGTGATTATGGCCACACCATTTGACGTTTCGATTTGAATGTTTTTTAATTCGGTCATCGTCAAATAATCCTTATTTTTGAGGTTTTATGATAAAAATATGCTATTATGCCTTTTGAAAAACATAGCTGAGCTGATTGTTTGGCAACCGGGTGACCTTTGTTTCCATCTCCATTCCCAGGGTAATCTCGTCTTCCGGTATATCACCTGCGATTCTGCCAAAGACTTTAAAATGTCCGTAATCAAGAATGGCAATGGCGTAAGGGAGATCATCTTCAAACCCTACCGGCCCGAATTGTAGTTGGCTGTATGTGATGAGCTTCCCTGTTCCCGAGACCTCAAACCATTCCATGTGACTGGAAAAACAGTGATAACAATCGGCCCTGGGGGGGAAAAATTCGAGCCCGCAATCCTTGCAACGGGTTCCCATCACCTTGCCATTTTCCAGATATCCGATAAAATCATTGGTCTTTGTAATGGCCGTAAAGCTGACCGTCCCGAATTTTTTAAATCGATCATCCATCTCTTTTTTCATAGCCATTTTTCACCTCCCCAGGATGGTAACGCTTCCGTACAAACCAACTCCTCCGATGTTATGCACCAGGCCGATCTCAGGACGGTGGACCTGAATTTCACCGGCCTCATCTCTGAGTTGAAGTACAATCGTTCTGATCTGTGATCCGCCGGTGGCGCCAATAGGGTGGCCTTTGGATAAAAGACCCCCATCCACATTTACCGGGATGGTTCCCTCTTTGTAAGTCTCTTTTCCTCTGATCAGCTCTTTTCCCTCACCCGGCTTTGCAAACCCCAAATTTTCATAGGCCATCAATTCAGCAATGGTGAAGCAATCGTGCACCTCAGCGACGTCAATATTTTGTGGGGTGATGCCGGCCATCTGATACGCTTGATCAGCCGCTTGCTTCCCAACGGTCAAGCCCGTAAAAAGATCCCTTCCAGCCAGGTTGACACTCGCGGTGGCCGCACCCAATCCCAGTATCCAAACCGGTTTGTTGCAAAATGCACGGGCTTTTTCTTCATTTGCGACGATAATGCAGGAGCTGCCGTCTGCATTGGCACAGCAGTCTCCGACACGAAGCGGGCTGGCCACCGGACCGGACATCCTATTTTCAGGGTCAGAGAACATTTCAGCTGTGACCGGTTTGCGGTAAACCGCCTTTTCGTTCATCTGTCCATAGGTGGCTGCTTTTACCCTGACCCCGGCCAGATCCTCAAGGGTTGTCCCGTAAGCGTCCATGTGGGCCCTTGCATACATGGCATAATAGGCCGGCATCATGGTGCCAAAGGGGCTTTCCCACTGAATATCCGCGCCGCGACCCATTCTTTCCTGTGATTCGGAAGAGGAAATTTCCGACATTTTTTGAAACCCGATGATGGCCACCACATCATGGAGTCCTGATTTTACAAGGGAATAGGCGAGTCGTAATCCCATGCTGCT
>Ga0255053_10000154_pt1 | contig 35617 bp, 24 predicted proteins | sample JV7_2_22_MG_FD_188635 | JGI IMG/M metagenome (GOLD analysis project Ga0255053, IMG submission 188635) | Seawater microbial communities from Jervis Inlet, British Columbia, Canada - JV7_2_22 | ecosystem: Environmental > Aquatic > Marine > Inlet | place: Canada: British Columbia | collected... | reverse complement strand
CCGGCAACCATCGAAAAACTGTTCAGATCAGCAAGCGAGTAGTCGGGTCCGGCCAGCCACGCGGAATCGCTCAAGATCTCTTCCATCCTGCCGATCGAAACTCTTAGCTTGCGACGTGAGTCGGCAAGTTGTTCTTCCGTGAAGGAATCGCCGGCAACGGTCGCCCATTTGTCACGCTGCTCTTTGAGCGGAATCTTCGGCAACACTTCCTCGAGCTGATCCTCGTCGAGACTTTGCGCGATGCGGCGAACCATTACGTGCCAGCCAATCATGCTGAGCGCAGGACAAAAGTATTCGTCGACGAATTTATTCCAGATACGCATCCTTGCCCGCCAGACCGGATCGGCAGGCCTCAGCGGAAACTCCGGGAACACGTCATCCAGGTATTCGTTGATGACGGTCGATTCCGTGATGACATTGCCGTCGTGGACGAGCACCGGAACCTGCCCGTTCGGGTTCATCGCGACAAACTCGGGCTCATGCTGCTCGAACAGCAGCAGATTGACGTAATGGCTTACGAAATCGATCTGCTTTTCCTTCAGGCAAATCAGCACTTTCATCGAATTGGCGACCGGTTCCGCATCGTAAAGCTCGAGCATTCCTGCCTCCCGAATTAATAAGAATGATCTGCAGACCAGGAGGCCTGCAGATCATTGTCAGGTCATTCAGACCGACATCCAGACCGATTTGGTCTCCGTGTACATGTCCATCGCCGCGCGGCCGTGCTCGCGGCCGAATCCCGACTGCTTGTAGCCGCCGAATGGCAGATTCGCATCCACCATGCCGTGACAATTGACCCAGACAGTTCCCGCCTTGATTTTCGGCACGAGCCGATGAACGGCGCTCAGGTCATTCGACCAGATGCTGGCCGCGAGACCGTATGGCGTGTCATTCGCAATGGCTGCAATCTCGTCAAGTTCGTCAAAGCGCTGCGCGACGAGTACCGGTCCGAATATTTCTTCACGTACGACGCGCATGTCGGGTTTTATGTCGGCCATAACGGTTGGCTCGACGTAATATCCCTTGCCCGAAGGTGCATCACCGCCGGTCAGTACGCTGGCACCCTGGGCGCGGCCGGACTCGATGTAGTTCATGACCCGGTCCTGCTGTTCTTTCGAGACGAGCGGACCCATTTGCGTGTCATTTGCCAGCCCCGGTCCGAGTTTCATTCCCTGCGCGGCTGCGCTGACTCCCTCAACCACCTGATCGAACAGCTTGCTATGTACGTAAAGCCGCGATCCCGCGACGCAGACCTGGCCCGCGTTGAAAAAGATCGCCTGTGAGGCACCGCCGATCGCCGTTTTAACATCGGCATCCGGCAGAACGATGACCGGCGACTTGCCGCCGAGTTCAAGCGATACGCGTTTCAGTGTGTCGGTGGCGGACTTGTTGATCAGCTTGCCGACTTCGGTCGAACCGGTAAAAGCAATCTTGTCCACGCCGGGATGCTCGACGATCGCCGCACCCGTAGTTTCACCGTATCCGGTCAATATGTTGACTACGCCGGGCGGGAAGCCGGCTTCGATGATGAGCTCGCCGAGACGCAGGGCCGTCAATGGTGTCTGCTCCGCCGGCTTCAGAATACAGGTACAGCCCGCAGCCAGTGCCGGGCCCAGCTTCCATGCGGCCATTGCGATCGGAAAATTCCAGGGAATGATCTGACCAACGACGCCGACCGGTTCCTTGCGCGTGTAGGCATTGAACTGCGATCCGGGTGGCCCGGCCGATAGATCAACCGTAGATCCTTCGATCTTGGTGGCCCAACCCGCCATGTAGCGGAAGTAATTTCGCGCCCCCGGTACATCGATGATGCTCGCCATGAAACGGGGCTTGCCGTTATCGAGGCTTTCGAGCTCGCACAGTTCATCGAAATTCTGATCGATGAGATCGGACAAGCGCCATAACAGCGCTTCACGTTCTGCCGGACTCGTCTGTGGCCAGGCTCCCGTCTCCAGCGCAGCACGTGCAGCGGTGACGGCACGGTCGACATCCGCCGCGTTGGCATCAGGGACCGTGGTGATCTGATCCTCCGTCGCCGGATCGATGACCGGAATTGCAGTGTCTGAGGCCGAATCGACCCACTCGCCTCCGATTAAAAGTTTTTTGGGACGGCCGAGGAAGCCACCGACAACTTCCGACGGATTGGGTTGTTGTGCAATCGCGGTGCTCATGTTCACTCCTTGATAATTAATCTGTTGTTTGGGTTAGAGAGAATACGGACTCGGCATTGGTCTGATAAAACGCCTTCAGTTCTGCATCACTGATTGGCAGAGCGTCCGTGACTTTTACTTCATCCGGTACATACTGATAAGGGTAGTCCATCGCGTACATGACATGGTCCGCCCCTATTACGGACCTGACGAACATGATCGCCGGCTCCCATGCCATGCCGCTCGTCGTAATCCAGACGTTTTCACGCAGGTAATCGCTGATGGATTTTTTCAGTGCTTTGACTTTGTCGTAGCGGCCGGCACCGACCATCCTGCGGTGCATGAAGTCCAGCCTGAACAGCCAGAACGGCAGTGCCTCGCCGAGGTGACCGACGACGATTCGGAGCTTCGGGAAGCGATCGAATGCGCCACTGATGATAATTTTCAAAAGGTGCATGCCGGTTTCGACGGCAAACCCGTAAATCGCACCGTCCAGACCCGACTCCAGCAGTGGATCGATCATGCCGCGGGATGGCGTATTCGGGTGCAGATAGATCGGCACATCCAGTGCTTCCGCGGCCTCGAAAATTTCCCAGAACTTAGGATCGTCGAAGTACTCCCCCTGTGTGTGTGAATTCAGGATGACGCCATGGAAGCCCAATGAATTGATGCCGCGCTCTATCTCTTTGACGGCGGCAGCAGGATTCTGCGGCGCCATTGCAGCCAGGCCTGAAAAGCGATCCGGATGTCTCGCCACGGCCTCTGCAAGTTGATCGTTTGCCTGCGATGCGATCGACACGGCGGTCTCGCTGTCCAGAATCTGCACGCCGGGGGCCGTCAATGAAATGACCTGCCGCGCGATGCCGGATGCGTCCATGTCCTGAATACGTTCCTCGCCCAGATCGAGGAGCTTTCGCCTCACCGCGGTCGGCACCTCGCTCTCACTCTGCAGAAAAAAGCCCCATAAGCTGTAAAAACCAGGATCGTCCACTGATTTCTTGTCGATGATTTTCCGGTAGCAGTCGAACATCTCGACGGTAGCAAACGCTTCTTCCGTTGCAATACGTAGAAAGCCCATCGTCAGGCCTCGCTGACAAACCGTGTAACGAGGCAGGCTTCCAGTCCTTCGATGCCCTCCTCCGAACCATGGCCGCTTTCCTTGATGCCGCCGAATGGCGATTCAGGCACGGAGATCGCGAAGGTGTTGATGCCCACCATGCCGGCCTCGAGGCTCTCCCCCATTCTGCGAATCACTTTGTTCGATTCCGCGAAGCCGAAAGCGGCCAGGCCGTACTGCAGGCGGTTGGCCTCGGCAATCGCGCTGTCGATGTCGGCGAACGGATTGATGATAGCGACCGGGCCGAACGGCTCCTCGTTCATGATCCTGGCCGACAAGGGCGCATTGGATATGACGGTTGGCTTGTAGAAGTAGCCGGCCCTCTCGATTCTGCTGCCACCGGTGTTGACGGTCGCACCTGCTTCCTTCGCGTCGTCGACAATGCTCGTGATATCCGCCAGGCGCCTGGCATGAATCAGCGGCCCCATCTGGGTTTTTTCATCGAGCCCGTCGCCGACCGCAAGGCTTTCCGCGCGGGACGCGAAGCCGTCTGTAAATTGCCGGAATATGGATTCATGAACCAGGAATCGTGTTGGCGATACGCAGACCTGGCCTGCGCCCCTGAATTTTGCCGCCACCGAGAGATCGAGCACTTTATCGACATCGACATCGTCACAGACGATGACCGGCGCATGTCCGCCGAGCTCCATCGTAGTTCGCTTCATGCCGTCAGCCGCCAGTTTCATCAGCTGTTTGCCGACCGGAATCGAACCGGTGAACGAGATCTTCCTGATGATCGGTGATGCAAGAAGATATTCGGACACCTCTGATGGCACGCCGAAGACGATGGCGATGACACCGTCCGGCAAGCCGGCGTCGGCCAGTGCCCTCGCGACGTTCAATGCGGATGCAGGCGTCTCCTCCGCAGGCTTCAGGATGCAGCTGCAACCTGCACCCAGTGCAGCCCCCAGTTTTCTTGCCGGATTGCCGAGTGGAAAATTCCACGGTGCGAACGCCGCCACCGGGCCGACCGGATCCTTGAATACCGTCATCCTGCTGCCACTCGCACGACGCGGCAGCACCCTGCCATAGGCCCGGCGACCTTCTTCGGCATACCAGTCGAATATCTCGGCAGACATCTCGACCTCGATACGCGTCTGCATTATCGGTTTGCCGGATTCAATGGTCGCGATGCGGGCTGTTTCTTCGCTGCGCTCGCGAAGCAGGGTAGCAGCGCCCCTCAGGATCTTGCTTCGCTGGTCCGGGGTGAGTTCTTTCCAGCTCGGAAAAGATTCCTGGGCACAGGCGAGAGCCCTGTCGAGATCCGCCGTCGTTGCATGCGGTAATACGCCGATGCGCTCGCCCGTCGAGGGGTTCAGCACCTCCTCCGTTTGCCGCTCCCCGGCAGAAATCCACTCGCCGCCGATATAGAGGCCGGGCGACGGATAATCGGCGCCTGCTTTCTCGCTGTCCTGCCTGGCAACCATCGTCTCGGCACTCCTAGCTGGAACGATATTTCATTGAATTTGAAGCTTTTGTAATTGACAAATTCGGTACCAAACCGTACGGTTCGGTACGTGGTATATTATTCTTGGCCTGGGTGGCTGTCAAAGCATCGCAGAACGATACGAAGAGTTCGAACGGTTGCCCAGAGTAATTGCGGGGGATGATCATGGCACAGCTAGAGACACTTTCCACTGCAGGGTTGTTACCGGGTCGGAAGATCGAGTTCTGGAATGATATTGCGTCAGATACGTTTTCGCCGCTCGTCTCCGATCCCACCAATCTTGCAGACTTCAACGGACACCTGACCCGAACCACCAATTCTCATGCACCGGTTCGTATTGCAGAGGTCTATTCCGACCCGCAGATCGTTCGCCATACGCGCCCGCAGGTTGCCCGAACCGGGGCACAGATCCATTTCCTGCACCTGCAGCTGGATGGTGAAAGCGTCAACCGGCAGGACCAGCGCGAAGCTCGTCTGCTGCCAGGAGACATTACGATTTGCGACAGCAGCCGACCTTACGAGATCATTTTTGAAAAACCCAATCGCATGCTCGTATTCGGTTTCACCGATGAACTGATGCGACGTTATGTACAGTATCCGCAGAGCATTGCGGCGATGCACATACCGGGGAACAAGGGAATCGGAGGACTGCTCTCGGACTTCCTGTCCTGCGTCTGGCGCCGTTGTCAGGAAGACAGCGAGTTCGACGTCAACGCAGGTGTTGCTGATGCCATGCTGGGCCTGGTCGCCAATACGTATCGCCAGGTACTGGGATCCGCCCTCGATCACAATTCGCTGGGTGCCGCCCACAGAATCAGGATCATCAACTACATCGAAGAGCATCTCGGCGATCCGAACCTGACGCCGACACGCATTGCCGGTGCGTTTCGTATTACGACGCGTTATCTGCACCATCTGTTTTCCGAAGAGGAAGAGACGGTCGCGCGATATATTCTCCGAAGGCGTCTGGAAGAATGCGCACGGGCGTTGACGTCTCCGTCACAACGCAGGCGGACCATCACATCGATCGCTTTCGATCATGGTTTCAGCAGCGCCACGCATTTCGGCAGAGTATTCCGCTCGCGATACGACCTGACGCCAAGAGAATACCGGCACGAGCACAGCATCGCCGCGTAGCGAATCCGCTGCGTACAAAAAATCGACCCGCAGCAGGTCGCGCACTATCGTAAATTTCTCTCGCCGGTGCATTGGCTGGAAGTGGTGTAACTATGGCAAATGAAGAAGTTGATACGACCGTCAGATTTCCAAATCGTCCACCCGGCCTCGGCATGCCATTCCGGGCGGAAGTTAATATTTTCGACTGCGATGTCGAGGGTCGGATCCCCGATGACCTGAGCGGCTGTTTCTATCGCGTCGGGCCGGACTTTCAGTACCCGCCCAAGTATCCGAACAACATTCCGTTCGACGGCGAAGGTCATGTCAGCATGTTTCGCTTCGCGAACGGTCATGTCGATCTCAAATCCCGCTATGTGCGGACGCAGCGATTTAAAGCTCAGCAGGCTGCACGCAAAGCGATATTCGGCATTTATCGCAATCCGTTTACGGACGATCCGGGACTCGAGAATGTGAGCCGCGGTACCGCCAATACGACGGTTGTCTATCACGGGGGAAATCTCCTCGCGCTAAAAGAAGACAGTCCCCCGGTCGCGATGGATCCACTGACACTGGAAACCACAAACGATTATTTGACGTTTGACGGCAAGCTGACCAGCGAGACATTTACGGCGCATCCGAAATTCGATCCGGAAACCGGGGAGATGATCGGTTTCGGCTACGAAGCCAAGGGCCTCGGAACTGACGATGTCGCTGTCTATGCGATCGACAAGAACAACAACATCACCTGGGAAGCCTGGATCAAGGTGCCCTATGTCGGCATGCTGCACGACTTCGCCGTGACGCAGAATCACATCGCTTTCCTGGTCATTCCGATGGCATATGACCTCGAGCAGATGAAGGCCGAAGGTGTCCACTTCGCCTGGGATTCCGAGTTGCCAACCTGGTTCGGTGTGATGCGGCGCGGCGGCGACGGCAGCGACCTGCGCTGGTACAAAGGCCCTGAGCGATGTGCGACGCATGTCATGGGCGCGTGGTCCGACGGTGACACCTGCTACGTCGACATGGACATGGCACACAAGAACCAGTTTCCATTCTTCCCCAACCGCTATGGAGAGCCGTTTGACCCGGCCGGCGCTGCAGGCGTCGTAACGAGATTGAAAGTCGATCTTTCGACCAAAGCCGATCGATACGACATGGAAGCGCTGTATCCGAATAACGGAGTGTTGCCGCGACAGGACGATCGTTATCAGACGATTCCCTATCGCTATGGTTTCATGCCGACTGTCGACTACTCCAAACCACCACATCCGGACCTCGTGGACAGGCCATTCAGGCCCAACAACCATTACACGATGTTCGATCATTCGACGCGCAAGGCGAAATCATATTTCGCAGGCGCGGATGTAGCGCTTCAGGAGCCCTGCTTCGTGCCTCGCCGAAAGGGCGCTGGCGAGGGAGACGGTTACGTCGTGGGTATCGCCGAGCGAATGCTCGAAGGCCATCGATCCGACCTGCTGATCCTCGACACTGACGACATCGAGGCTGGGCCGATCGCAACGGTGCAACTGCCGTTCAAGATCTTCGGCCAGGTACACGGCTGGTGGGTGTCCGGCGAAGACCTGCCCGACGTTTAAACCTAAGGGGTCGAACCGCTAAGCGTAGGGGTCTGACCCCTACGCTTAGCGGTTCGACCCCTTAGGTTAGTCGTTGTAGATCGCGTTCTCGGTCAGCCACCTGATCTCTTCGAAGCGCTCGGTATTGATTTCCTCGTCCGGGAAAGAATCGAGCATCTTTTTGCAGCGCGCCGCGAGGCCTTCCTTGAATTCGCGATGTGTGAAGATGAACAGGTCGTTGCGCTTCAGGCCTGCAAGCACGCGTTCACCGACTTCATCCATCGTCATCCATAGCGGTGAATTGGGACGTTCGCTGAGGCCCTTTTCGAATTCCGCGTAGCCCGAGTCCTTTCGGTACTTTTCGGGGCGTAATTCGCCGCTGTATTTGATATTGGACTGCACCGGCCCCGGGCAGAATGCGGATACGCCGATGTTGTCCTCCTCGAGTTCGCCACGCAGTTCCTCGGATAAGCCCAGCACGGCTGCCTTTGCCGTAATGTAAATCGACGCCACCCGCATCGGCACCACCGCGGCCATCGACGAAGTGTTGATGATGTGCCCTCCCTCTCCGTGGGCAATCATCCGCGGCAGGAACTCGACGATTCCATTGATCACGCCGCCGAGATTGACGGTCATGCCCCAGTCCCAGTCGTCATATTTCGCGGCCTTGACCGGCCCGCCGATTCCAATTCCGGCGTTGTTCACCAGTACGTGGACCTTGCCGAATGCCTGTTCCGCGGCGTCGGCCGCCGCCGCCATCGATGCACGATCGGTCACGTCGAGTTGCACGGTAGCCACGCTATCGGCCTGGCCGTTTTCGGCGAATTGCGCGCTCGCAGTCTCCAGCGCCTCTGGCCTGATGTCGGCGATAACGACTTTCATTCCAGCATTGACAAACGCCCGTGCGATGCCAAGACCGATGCCATTCGCACCGCCCGTTATAAATGCGACTTTTCCTTCTACGGTTTCCATTTTTTTACCCTTTGAGAGAAAACAAACGCTCGGCGTTCAGTTGATACAGCAATTTCTTGTCCTGGTCACTCATGAATAGATCATCTGTTGCAATGACCTCTTCGAGATCGACAGGAATGTGCGTCTACTCGCATCTTTCTGCGGGCGTGTCATCCAGTGGCAATCCTTTGAATCTGAGAAAGCAAATTCTTGTCATGATCATCGCAGCAACCGCGGCGGCGACGAGAGGCACCGCAGCCGCAAGAAACAGATTGGATAACGGCCAGCTGCGTGCAAGCAGCATCCCACCAACCAGCGGGCCGAGAATAGAACCGAATCGACCCATGGAGAAAGCCCAGCCGACGGCCTTTGCGCGAAACTCTGTCGGATACAGTAAACCTGCCGCAGCATTGTTGCCGAACTGAGCACCGAGTACGCAGATTCCTGCTGCCAGCGACAGCGCGAGCAACACCGAATACGGAATTGATTCGATTCCGATGCCGGCCACGACTGGCGCTCCCAGCAACAGCAACAACGCGATGACTACGAATCCGTATCGATCGATAAGAATACTGATCAACAATCCGCCTATCGTGCCGCCCACGTGATAGAGCCCGCTGGCAAGTGCTGCCTCATCCGGCGGAAGGCCCATCTGCACGAACAAAACCGGCATCCAGCTATTAAGGAAGTAGTTCGCCATCAGCGTCATTCCGAAACAGAACCACAATAGCGGCGTAATCCAATGCAGGCCATGACTGAAGATTTGACGCAGTCCGATACCGCGGCTCGGCATCGACTGTTGAAGTTCAAACACAGTGGACGGGGAAATACTCAGGTCGGGGCGTACTTTCCGCGCGACACGAAGCAACTCCTCGCGTTTGTCCGGACGCAGCGACAGAAATTTGACCGATTCCGGCAGAAACAATGCGACGCAGGCGGCGATGACCAGCGGAACAACGCCACCGATCAGGAAAAGAACCGTAAAGCCATGCTGTGGGACGAGCCATGCAGCAATAACACTCGGTGTTCCACCACCGAGCGTGATTCCGGTAAACATCAGAACAATGAGCATGGCGCGAAATCGTTTCGGCGACAGCTCGGATGTCAGCGATACGGTATTCGGCATCAGGCCACCAATGCCTATACCGGTGACAACCCGTAGCACGATCAGCTGCTGCATATTTGTGGCAAGTACCATCGCAAGCGTCGATGATCCGCAAATGAGACAGCCGAGAACAATCGCGGTCTTGCGGCCGTAGCGATCTCCGATATAGCCGAGTAACGGTGCTCCGAAAAAGATGCCGAACAGACTGGCGCTGAATACCGGACCGAGGGAAGCGGGATCCACGCCCCAAAGCCGGACCAGTTCCGGGGCAGCGAACGCCATCGCCGTAATTTCGTAGCCGTCGGCGAACATCGCCAGAAATGACCACAGGAGCAGGTTTACGTTGAAGCGACCGAGTTTTTGCTCGTCGATCAGTTGTTCTATTTTTATGGTCTGGCTCACCACTCGCTCTCGCCACCTGCCCATACTGCTGCAACATCGGCTTTGTCTTTACGCCGCTGCTTGCTAAGTTATCATGCGATCGACTATTGCACTCCATTCTGGGTGAATAAGAAACTTACGCAGCGCGCAACAGAAAGGCCTCGATATGAACAAGAAGACGAGCGAAAACGCGTACCGACGCATACCGACTGAAGAAGCATTTGCCGTCCCGGAACAAATGGATGCCATGCGCAAGGTCGTTGCAGAGGCGAGCGAATATCACCCCGATCTTTATCTCTGGAACATCACGCTTGGCGGCGGAGTAATTCATGATCGCCTGCTGGACCTCGACAGGGAACGCATCGAAATAATGGATAAAGCTGGAATCGATATGCAACTTTTGTCGCTCACATCGACCGGTGTGCAAATGATGGATGCGGATACGGCCAATGCGGTTGCAAGGACCGCAAATGACCAGCTTGCTGAAGCGATCGATCGTCACCCGGGCCGCTACGCGGGCCTGGCGACCGTCGCACCGCAAAGTCCGCAGGTTGCAGCAAAGGAAGTCGATCGCGCGATCTCGGAACTGAAGCTAAACGGCATCGTCATTAACTCGCATACGGATGGCGAATTTCTTAGCGAGGAGAAGTACTGGCCCATCCTCGAAGCCATCGAGGCAAGCAATGTGCCGCTTTACATCCACCCGCGTTGCCCCGGGCCCCTGCATGCCGCGGCATATCGTAAGGATCACCTGGAATTCGCAACCTGGGGATACGCTGCAGAGACTGGCCTGCACGCGCTTCGCCTGATCACAGGTGGAATTTTTGACCGTTTTCCGGGCCTGACCGTCGTCCTCGGCCACATGGGTGAAGGAATTCCCTACTGGTTTTACCGAATCGACGACAGGATCGACCTGGAAGTCAAAATTGGCATGAGATCTCAGTCGTTGAACAAGAAGCCGAGCGAGTACTTTCGCGATCATTTCGCTATTACGACCAGCGGCGTAAACTGGAACCCGCCGCTCGAGTACAACATATCGGTCCTCGGTGCCGACAAGGTCATGTTCGCGGTCGACTATCCCTATCAGGAAACCTTCGAAGCCGTGAACTGGATGAATGCCGCGCCGATCCCGGATGAAGACAAGAGATTGGTATTTAGCGCGAATGCGGAACGCATATTCGGAATCCAGTCTAAATGATCATGAATAAACCTTGATCCGATGTGAAGAAATCTTGGCAAGGACCGAGTCAACGGATGGACAGGCGTAGAATCTACAAATAAAATCCTGCAGTTTTTCGGATTGACTGCAGGTGCGGAGCTCTCAGGGATGAATCAGTCCCGCTGCCAGTCTTCGCCACGGACATATCCAAATCGAATAACGGGGGAGAATAAGATGAATCGTCCAATCATCCATCAGCTCGTCGAGCACGCTCAATTTCAGCTGAAACTAATCGTCGTTGCGTCGCTCGCGATCGCGATACCGATTAATGCATCTGCGCAGATCGAAGAAATCATCGTAACCGCGCAAAAGCGCGAACAGGACCTGCAGGAAGTCAGCATCCCGGTCACGGTCGTCACGATGGATCGCATGGTAACGAATCACGTAATTACGCTGGAAGATCTGCAGTACATTGCGCCCAGTGTCAGTTTCGGCCATGCGCTCGGCGTCGCCAAGATATTCATCAGAGGCGTCGGTTTGAACGATCAGACTGCGGGTATCGATCCGTCCGTCGCGCTTCATGTCGACGGTGCTGTAATTAACGATCCCACCGCTCACTTTGTTTCCTTGTTCGATCTCGAGCGCATCGAGGTCTTGCGCGGCCCGCAGGGCATTCTTTACGGTCGGAATGCGACCGGTGGCTCCGTTAATCTTATTACCGCGAAACCAACGCAGGAATTCGAGGGTTACGCCCGTGTTTCCGTCGGCGACTACAGTGAATTAGGCGTCGATGCCGCGATTTCGGGACCTTTTTCCGAAATGATCTCCGGCCGCCTCGCCATTCACTCACTGACCAGAGACGGCTACGGAATCAATGAAGTCACGGGTACCGACGTGGACGATGCCGATCAGCAGGGCCTCCGGGCGCACCTGCAATTCGACTTCAACGACAACGTGAGTTACCTGCTGACCGGAGAATGGTACGAGGAGGATGATCATGCGCTGGGATCGAAATTCAAGCGCGCGACCTTCCCCCAATGGGAAACCGACCCAACGCTGACGCCCGCAGAGGCGGCCTCGCTACGGCCTTTGGGTGTCGACGTGTTGGGCAGCGGTTCCGATTACCCTGTCGGCTCGCGCAATTATGCTTCCGAGTGGGACCCCATCAATCAGAAGGAGACCTTGTCCGGAACCGGTACGCTGAACTGGACGCTGAACGACCAGTGGAGCATCGTCAACATCACCAACTATCGCGACGTTGACGGATTCTTCACACACGATTTTGACAGCTCGGCAGTATTGAATCGGTATGACGTCACCGGCCAGCCGCCGTCGATTCATTCCCGCGAAATCGGTACGGAGCAATGGACCAACGAGTTGCAACTGGTTCATTCCAGTGATCGCTTGCACGGTCTGATCGCATTTTACTACTTTGAGACCGAACAAGCGGTGACCAACCGCTCCGGTGTTTCCCCTTTCGGCGGGTTGCCGGTGCCTGGTCTTGATCGCCAGCGAGTTTTTCTTACAGGTGTCGGCGAGGCAGATTCCTGGTCTATATTCGGCAATTTCACTTTCGATATCAGCGATGAATTCGCCATCAAGTTTGGCGCCCGTTACACAGAGGAAGAACGAACGATTGACAGTACCAACTTCATTCAGGCATTCCGCTCGCCGAATCCTTTTACGCCGGGCGTACCCACACCGCTCGACACGCTTGCCTCGTTCCCGTTGCCACCATTTGTTGTGGATCGCAATGGTGTTCCGGTCGGCTTCAGGGGTAATTTTCCGGTCGCAATCACTGAAGGGATAAGCGGAACCGCGTTTAGAGATACTCAAGAGACTGACGACTTTTCACCCATGCTCGGATTCGAGTGGCAGCCCAACGACTCGGTCATGCTTTATTACACGTACTCCGAAGGGTTCAAGAGTGCCGTCGGACAGCTCGCACAGACTGCCGCCGGTGTCGCATTGCCTGAAGAAATTGACAATCATGAACTCGGTGCAAAGACGACCTTGCTCGATGGCAGCATGATTCTCAACCTGGCTGTATTCAGTTACGACCTCGACAATCTACAGCTTGCGCGTACCCTGCCCGCGGCCGCCGGTGGTACGGGTTTCGTGAATCGATTCGAGAACGCAGCCAAATTGGGCGGCAATGGTGTGGAAGTCGAAATGTACTGGCAGGCTACAGAACAATTCAGCCTGACGGCGGGCCTGTCCTGGCTGGATGTCGAATTCGACGAGTACGATACCGTCGATAATTTCGATCCCTGCAATGTGCTTGCTTCCTGCGTTCCGGTAGTCAACTCGTATGCCGGAAACTCGCCACGAAATACGCCGGACTTTGCTTACAATATTCACGGAGCCTATGAGTTCCCACTCGCGCGCGGCGCTTCGATTACGCTGACCGGAGATGTGTCGTACAAGGACGAACAGTTCTTCTCGGAATTCAATAACAGCGTGGAACGCACCGACGAATATACTTTGGTAGATGCCAGCGTTACTTATAGATCAGCAGACGATCGGTGGTCAGCGGCAATCTGGGGCAAGAATATTACGGACGAATTCATCGAGGCCGGGTCGTTCACAGTGGGGCTGACTCGCACAGTCGGCCGGCTATACCTGGCGCCAAGCACCTATGGCGCAACGTTTGCGTTCAACTTTTGAACACGTGCCGCCTCCGGCTAAGAACCGGGGGCGGCATACAGAACCGGGGCGATCGTCGATCGGCGCATTGACTGCGCTTCTGTTACAGCCGCTCGCTCTGAAATCCGTTCAAGCCAACCGATAATATTTGGCGTGCTTTGATGGCTGACTATGTCCGGGAGCAGATCCGACAAGCTGTGAATATGTGCATAAGCCAGCATGTCGGCGATCGAGTACGCATCACCGACGATCCATTGTGAATCTGCAAGCAGTTTTTCGATCCTTGTGACGACATCTGCAACGCGCTGCTCCGCGTTCGCCAACTGATCTTCGTCAGCCTCGGCATCGCTCCAGACCGCGGCCCAGCCGGACTGTTTTTCTTTCGGCAACTCGGCGACTCTGGCCCGAAACTCGTCAAGCTCGTCGGCCGGCATCGCCTCGAGCATCATGTAGTTCCAACCTAGCAACTGCACGTTGCTGCCAAGACCCATCATCCCGCTGAGCCAGGCAGACCAGGCCTGCAGGTCGTACCATGCAGATGGATCCGTCGGTGCAAAGCGTGGTTTGGGAAACTGCTCTGCCAGATACTGCAGCGCGAAGCCGGTATCGCTCATGGCCTCACCGTCCGCAACAAGCAGCGGAACCACGGCCTTCGGGCTGAGTTCGAGATATTCCGCGGAATGATGCTCCAGCTTCAGCATATCGACGTAGTGGCTCTCGAATTCCAGTTTCATTTCCTTGAGACAGGTGAGCAGCGCGAGCGACTCGGCATTCGGTTCCCAGTGATACAACTCGAGCATTACGCCGCGCCCTGCCCGGTGCATCTCCTGATCATTTCCTCGGCGCGTTCACGCATCGGCGTGCGGCCGAGTTTGAATGCTTCGGCAATCGCCGGGCGGCTGTAGATGCGCTTCATCCAGTCCATAAAGCTCGGTGATATTTCCTCATTCGCGGAGTAGTCATGCATCAGCGGCAGGGAATAGGCATTGGCGAAAATGACCATGTCCGCGATCGAATACGATTCACCGGCAAAATACGGCGATACTTTCAGGCGTTTTTCCATCATCTGCACGCCGGCCGAGACTCCATCACGCGCGTTTTGCAGTTGTTCCTCGGTGAATGTCGAATTCGCCGCCGTCGACCAGGCGATGCGCCGCTGCTTGTTCGGAATTCGGGCGAGAAGCTCCTCCAGTTTCTCATCGCCCATTTTGCGAACCATCGGCCCCATGAAGGCATGCCAGCCGAGTACGCTCAGGCTTGCCGCCCAGGCAGCGCCATGCGTCGCCCACCAGCGCATGCGGTAGCGCTCAATCGGATCGTCCGGTGTAAATGACGGGCCCGGCAACGCTGCATCGAGGTATTGCAGCGCCTGCGTGGACTCCGTCATGACCTTGCCATCGTGAATGACGGTCGGCACGGTGCCATCCGGGTTCAGCTTCAGGTACTCCGGCTGATGCTGCTCGAACTTCAGCACATCGACGTAATGAAAATCGAATTCGACGCCTTTCTCCTTGAGGAAAATGAGCGGCTTTCCCGAATTCGAATTGACTTCCCAGGTATAGACTTCGAGCACTATTGATTCTCGCTAGTAGGTTCCCTGCTTCTCGCGGATCTTGATTGCGGCGATTGCCCGACCGTATGGTTTGACACCTGACCACATGATCCATGCTGCAATTGGCATCATGATCGCGGCCGAGACTGATAACGCGTATCGCAATAACTGCTCGTCGCCGATTATGTAGTCCGTGAATACAGCAATGAATGTCGGACCAATACCGCCGCCGATCACGGAAAATACGAACAGGTAAAGCGCGGTAACCTGGCCACGCATTTCGTTCGGTGTGACGCTTTGCAACGCGGCGTTCTGTGGAACCGCCCCACCAATGCCGATCATTAACGCCATAGACGCACAAAATACGGCAAGCCAGGGATTCGGCATCAGCGGTCCGGCAATGGCAAAAATTGGTGACAGAACATAGGCGATCGCGACCACCCGAAGATTCGCATCGTCGCGGGTCTTGGCATATTTCTCGGTCAGCCAGGTAGCGCCCCATAAGCCGAACGGCGCGGCGACTATTAGCGCAGTACCGAGCACCAGGCCCGTCTTCTGCGCCGACCAGTCGTAAGTTCGTTGAAAAAAGGCCGGCTGCCAGGCTCGGGTACCGGACGATTCAATCGCTGAAACGGCCAGGCCGAAAAACTGCGGCGCATAAAGCCGCCAGTGCGTAATCAGGTACCTGAGCACATTTCGCAGGGGCATTGGTTTCTTGAGCTCGGTCAGGCGTCCGCGCCTCGGCGGTTCATGGACCGTCATCATCGCCGCGGCGACCAGCAGACCCGGCAGGCCGACAACGATGAATACGAGCTGCCAGTTGCGAATGACGATACTGGTCCCGGGAATGACGACGTTGTCGATGCCGAGCAGCATCTGGATCACGAATGCGCCCAGAAGCAGTGATACGCCGAGCCCGCCGATGAATCCCAGCTGCAAAACGGCGATCGCACGCGGCAATTTTTCGCGCGGAAAGAAATCCGCCATCATCGAATAGGTTGCCGGCCCATGAACGAGTTCACCTATGCCTACGCCCATACGAAATGTAAACAACTGCCAGAAATTCTGCGCCAAACCGCAAAGCGCCGTCGCCGTGCTCCAGAACGCGATGCCGACGGTGATTATGATGTTTCTCGGCCAGATATCGACGAAGCGGGAAGCCGGCACTGCGACGAAAGCATTAAAAACGATAAGGGCGAATCCGAGCAGAAGGCTCATCTCGATGTCGGTGAGACTGAGGTCGGCTTTTATCGGCTCGACCAGCAAGGTGATGATGCCGCGATCGAGAAAAGCGAACATCAAAGCTATCGCAAAAATAACAGTGGCGTACCAGGCAGTTCTCGGCTCCGGCCAGGGTTGTTGGGCCCCTGATTCTCCGTTCGCTGGTGTGTCAACACTCTCCGGTACTTCATGTGCCATGCGATTTTGTTCCCTGCCAGCTTTTAGCTGGTGACCATCATACCTGACGATAAATTCACAACCAGCGTGAAATTGGGACTCATTGCTTTTATAGACGATGTCCTTTTCACCATCGGTCGAACCGGCAACGGGTCACACTGGATACCATCAATACGTGATAGAAAACCTGGTCGGGAGATCGACATGAAGGACTTCAACGGTAAGGTTGCTTTTATTACCGGCGGCGGCAGCGGTGTTGGATTAGGGCAAGCCAAAGTTTTCTCAAAAGCGGGCGCGAAGGTGGTGATTGCTGACATTCGCGAGGACCATCTCGACGAGGCGATGGACTGCTTCCGTGGCAGTAATGCCGACGTACATCCAATTGCTTTGGATATTACCGACCGCGATGCATTTTCAGAGGCCGCCGATGAAACGGAACGGGTCTTCGGGCCTGTGCAGTTATTATTCAATACGGCCGGCGTCAGCATTTTTGGCCCGCTCGAAAAATCCACTTACGATGACTACGACTGGCAAATGAATGTCAACTTCGGTGGGCTCGTGAACGGCATCCAGACTTTTGTGCCCAGGATGATCGAACTTGGCAAAGGCGGACACATCGTCAACACCTCGTCCGTAGGTGGAATAATCGCAGCCGGCCCGGCAGGCATTTACTCTGCATCCAAGTTCGCTGTGCGCGGACTGAGCGAGGCATTGCGGTCGGAACTTGCCAAATACGATATCGGCGTATCCGTGCTGTGCCCGGCAAACGTCAACACGAATATTGCAGAGTCCGTACAAACCCGTCCCGAGAAATACAGCCATAGTGGCTATAGATTCAATGACGAAGTGCTCGCGAGTCTTCGCAAAATCTACTCGGCCGGCAAGGATCCGGTCGAACTGGCAGAGGAAGTTCTCAAAGCCATTCGGGAAAACCGACTCTATATCATCCCGTATCCCGAAGTGCGCACAGTATTGGAGAATCATTTCGCCGACATCATCGCGGCGCTACCGCCGGAAGATGCGGATCCTGATGGTGTGGCAAGGCGTCAGGCGGCGATGGAACAGTACCGAAGAGAATTGACGGAACAGCAGTACAAAGTTCATTGATTCAGGCGACGACTCAATAATGGGAACTACACGCCGCACGTTTCTCAACTACTCCTGTGCCTCGATTGCACTGGCGGCTCCCGGTATTTCCCTGGCAGCCGAATCTGCGCCGCTGAAAATCCGCACGAATCCTCCGTATCGAAGAATCGCGACCGAGGAGGCCTGGATCTCCGAGGCGGTGCGAAAGGGCTTTTACAATTTCCTGAATGGCGGCGCCCTCGACGAGCCAGGCTTCAAAGCCATGGGTGCATTTATTTACGGCCGGGGTGAGGATTCTCCCATCGTTTCAGCCCTGTCAGACATTGGCGCAAATCGAATTGCCGCGATGGACGAGCTCGGCATCCATATGCAGGTCCTGTCGCTGACGGCGCCCGGCGTCCAGGTGTTCGATGCGCCAACAGCGACTGCACTGGCGATCGACAGTAATGATCAGCTTGTCGAGTCAGTAAGGAAGTATCCCGATCGACTGGCCGGGCTGGCAGCAGTGCCGCCACAGGACCCTGCTGCCGCCGCGAAGGAGATCGATCGCGCGATCAATACGCTCGGCCTGAATGGCGTGATCATCAGCTCGCACACCAAGGGCGAATATCTGGATAAGGAAAAATACTGGGAAATATTCGAGGCGGCAGAAGCAGCAGATGCTGCGATCTACCTGCATCCGCGAACGCCTTCGCCAGACATGCTCCAGCCTTACGTCAGTCGCGGCCTCGAGATGGCGATTCTCGGATTCGGTGCAGAAGTAGCGCTTCACGTCGTTGCACTGATTACCAACGGCGTATTCGATCGCTTTCCGGGCCTCAAACTCGTTATCGGTCACGCAGGCGAAGGACTCCCCTACTGGCTGTACCGCATCGACTACATGCAAAAGAATGTAAGGGAAGCATCCCGTGGCCGCCTGAAACTGAAGATGCTTCCGAGCGATTACTTCAAGAAGAATATTTTCGTAACCAGCAGTGGCGTGGCATGGGAGCCGGCCATTCTGTTTGCGCAGCAGAATCTTGGTGTCAGCCAGGTCATGTACGCGATGGATTATCCGTATCAGGTGAAGGCAAAAGAGGTCGCGATCAGCGATCATTTCGACATGACTGATGCGGACAAGAAAGCGTTTTTCCAATCGAATGCCGAGCGCGTTTTCAACTTGAAGAGTACATGAGTAGTGAATTGGTCAGCTGATGAGAAACGAGTTATAGATGATGACGTGAACAAGCCGCGCGATGAGATTCTGATCGCGCTGGACGGTTATTCCGTCGAGATCGGATTCAATGAGGCAGAGTCACTGACTGCACTGGCTGACCGGCTGCCGGACGGCACCCGGGTGTTCCTGAATATGATGCCGAAAGACGGGATCGAGGATCGCATAAGGGCCTGCCAGCAAATCAAGTCACTCGGTATGTCGCCCGTTCCTCATATGGCCGCGCGGCTGGTGGACAAGAAAAAAGATGTCAGCGAGATGCTGGACAAGTTCGTCCAGCATGGTGTGTCAGAAATTCTGGTTATCGCAGGCGACTACAATCAGGCGTCGGGTGAGGTCGAAGATGCGCTGGGCTTCATCGAGGCGATCGGCGCAGGCGCTAACGGTATTCAGCGTGTCGGCATCGCCGGATACCCGGAAGGCCACCCGCAGATATCGGACGAGATCCTCGACAAGGCGCTCGATGACAAGATAGCCGCCCTGCAGGCGCTCAATATCAAGCCTTACATTGTTACCCAGTTCTCGTTCAACGCAGATGCCATTGTCCAGTGGTGCGAAAACATTCATGCCAGGTATCCCGAAATCCGAATCCAGGTTGGTGTGCCCGGCCCGGCGAAACTGACGACGCTCATTCGATTTGCACAGCGCTGCGGCGTTGTATCATCGATGAAAAAGCTCAAGGGCCTGCCCGTATCGAGCAGCCTGAAGCTGATGCAGCGGGTTCCGCCGCTGAACCAGGCCATGGCTGTCGGAAACTACAGAAATACTCAAAATCGCAACGCGACGATACATTTCTTCACGTTCGGCGGACTGGAGGCATCCCTCGAATGGATTCAGAGCAAGGTTGCCGAAGGATCAGCTCCACCGTCTTGATCGGGCAACGCTCAATCCATATGGCTTGAGTCCGTACCAGGTGATGAACACGGCTATTGGCCCCATGATGACGGCTGCCGTCGACATCGAATATCTCAGCGACGCTTCTGCGCCGAAAACATAGTCCGTAAACAAAGCAACGAAAAGCGGGCCGAGTGCATATCCGATGATGTTGAATACGAACTGGTATAACGCCCTCACCTGACTGCGCATCTCGTTCGGCGTGATGATCTGCAGCGCGGCATTACCAGGCCCGACGCCGATCATCGCGATACAGTAGTTCAACCCATAGAGCGCGAGCGCGTAGCGCGGATCAGGCATCAGCGGAAAGAGAATGGATAGTGGCAATATGCCAATCGTTGCTATCAGGACGACGCGAATATTCGCATCGTCGAAACCACGGCGCGCAAACCAGCCCGCGAGCCAGCCACCGATGCCGAGGCCGATCGGCGCGACAAAGAGCATGACCAATCCCTGCGCATAACCGATCTGCGAAGCGGTCCACCCGTAGGTCCGAATAAAGAATGTCGGCAACCACAGGCTCATGCCGAAGGACAAAAGCACTTTGATGCCCATCGCGGTGAAAATGGGCACGTAGGTGCGCCGATCATCGCGCAGGAACCGGTAGATGTCCCTGACCGGCATCGCCTTACGCTTTGATGTCGTCGCAGCGCCGATGAAACCGCGTCTCTTGGGCTCGTGCACGGTTGCCATAAACGCCGCGACGATCAGTCCCGGCAGACCGACGGCAAAGAAGACAAGTTGCCAGGGTCTAATCACGCCAATACCCGGCGCGGCGACATCTGTCATGCCGGAGATCATCTGAATTACAGCCCCACCGACAATCAGAGCCAGCGCATGGCCGTAAACAAAACCGATGCTGTTGACTGCCAGCGCTTTCGGCAGATCTGCGGGCCGGAAGGAATCGGTAAAGATCGAGTAGGTTGCCGGCGCAAACGATGACTCTCCGGCCCCGACACCCACACGCGCCCAAAAAAGTTGCCAGAAGTTCTGAGCCAGACCGCACAGCGCCGTCATTACGCTCCAGAACGCGATGCCGATTCCGATAATCAGACGGCGGCTGTGGACATCGGCAAGCCGGGCAATCGGCAATCCCAGAAACGCATAGAAGAAAATAAACGCAAAGCCGATCAGCAGGCTCATTCCGGTGTCCGAAATAGCGAGATCTTCCTTAATCGGCTCTACGAGCAAGGAAAGTATGCTGCGATCGATCGTGGCGAACATCAGCGCAACGGTCAGCACGCCGAGTGCATACCAGGCGCGGGCCGGACGCGGCCAAGCTTCCTCCTTCACTCGCGTTTCGTCACCGTTTGAATTCTTTTCCGACATCAAAATACCGGCTCGCCGTCCTCTTGTTGAACGTGGAGTGTAACCGACAGTTTGGTGAGGTCTTGCCGCTTCGCTGGCGATCGACATTCACTTCGGCAACAGTCGAGCTTTGTTCGAAAACGTGATGCTGAATCAATCAAATCTGTTATTGCGAATTTCTACAAGTAAATTAGTCAAGCAAAGAGGGGGTTGTCATGTTTACCTTCACGAAACCCGTTACCGGGTTTTCTTCATTCTGCAGTTTTTCGCTTTTCGGAATTGCCGCGATGTTCGCAGGCAGTGTTGTGCCTGGCGCCGCCAACGACGCCTACGCCCAGGATGAACCGGCGATCGAGGAAATTGTGGTCACGGCCCGCTGGCGCGAGGAGAGACTGCAGGAGACGCCACTGGCGATTTCGGCATTCTCCGGCGAAAACCTGGCGGCCAAAAACCTGACAAATATCACGGACGTCGACCAGTTTGCACCGAATACGGTTATTCAGCCGTTGGGCGCCGGCTGGGGCTCCACTGCGGCGGCTTATATTCGTGGTATCGGCCTCGGCGATAACTCCCTGTCATTCGAACCCGGCGTGCCAATCTATATTGACGATGTCTATCACGGCCGCCCGCAGGGCGCATTGTTCGACCTGCTGGACCTGGAACGCGTCGAGGTGTTGCGCGGACCGCAAGGTACGTTGTTCGGCAAGAATGCGATCGGCGGCACCGTCAGAATGATATCCCGCAAACCTCAGGGCGATGGCAGCGGATTTCTGGAAGTGACCTATGGCGAATTCGATCGCATCGATATCCGGGGTTCCTTCGATGTCGCTCTGGTTGAAGACAAACTGTTTGCCCGCGTCTCGGCTTCCAGCAAGAATCGCGACGGCTACTTCAAGGTTCTCGATTACGAATGTGTCAATGGCGCAGGCAGCCTGGGGCCGGGCGGTACGCTACCGCCATTGGGCAGTGTCCTCGGACCAAACGATATCCGTACCGAAAGTGGCTGTGTGGTCGACACGCTGGGCGGCGAAAATGTGAATTCGGTACGAGGCGCACTTCGCTGGCTTGCGAGTGATAACTTTGAAGCTAATCTGACAGTGGATTACAGCAAGGAAGACAACGAAGGTCCGGCCGACAAATACACGGTTATCGACCCGACATTCGGACTCGGACTGACCGATCTCTGGAACACTTTCGTAGCCGTTCCAATGTATGGCATTCCCTATGACGAGCGGTTTATTACCAACAGTCCTTACACCGGTTATCATCGCTTCGGGCCGGATGATATTACAGGCCGTGACGTACAAAACGTCAGGATGCTCGACCACTGGGGCGTCAGCCTTGTGCTTGACTGGAACCTCGGTGAAAACGTTCACCTGAAGTCTGTTACCGCCTATCGAGACTTCGAAAACACCTTTGGTCGCGACTCTGATGGTTCGCCGTTACCTGAAGATATTACCTGGGATACCAGCAAACATACGCAGTTTACCCAGGAATTTCAGCTAACCGGCACCGCTCTTGGTGACAGCCTCGACTGGGCCGCTGGCGTTTTCTATTATGATGCGGACGACTCGAATCAGGGCTGGAACGCCCTGTATCCGCTGTTCTTTGTAGCCCAGAACCACAAAGATGTTCAGACAGTTGAGAATACGGCCGTCTTCGCACACGGAACGTATAACCTTACGGACAGGTTGAGTATCACCGGCGGCGTTCGTTACACGGAAGACGACAAAACGGTCAACATCTTCCGCCAGGACCAGTTGTCGCTGGCAGTCATAATTCCAAACACGATGGTCACGGTATCAGCCGAGGAAGTCTCACCAAAACTCGGCATCAACTTCCAGGTGAACGACGATGTTATGACCTATGCGTCATGGTCCACCGGCTTCCGGGGTGGCGGATTCGGCCCGAGACCGAGCAGTCCCGCTCAGGTTGCTTCTTTCGATATCGAGGACGCCGATTCCTACGAAATCGGCGCCAAGACGGAATGGATGGATAACAGAGTACGACTCAATGCTGCCCTGTTCTATAACGAGCACCACACGCCGCAGAGCCCGTCTCAGGATATCGACTCGGACGGTAATCTGTGGTTCCGCACCATCAATACGGGCGAGGTAGAAATCAAGGGTGCCGAGCTGGAGCTGCTGGCCCAACCCACTGATGCCTTTCAGATCGAGGCCAGCCTTGGCTACCTGGACTTTTTCCGCGCCGATACAGGCGGATCGACGCTTTGTTCGAAAGACTCCAGTGGCAACAAGTGTCCCGGCCTGCGGACACCGGAATGGTCCGGTGCACTCGGCGCGACCTTCAACTGGGGACTCAGTAACGGCAGTGCCATGTCCCTGCGCGCTGATGTGGTCTATCAGGACAAGACATGGTTCAGCGCGGACGACCCGGTCGCGACTGATCCGTCACTTGGATTCCAGGATGCTCATACAGTTGTCAACGCTCGTATGAGCTGGTTATCGCCGGACGACACCTGGGAGGCTGCCTTATTCGGGACGAACCTGACTGACGAGGTGTATTTCCACGGCAAGCTAAGCCTGGTCGCTATCCTGCAACGCCAGCAAGGCAACGTTGCAGCACCGCGTGAATGGGGCATTTCTCTGAGACGAAATTTCTGAATCAGTAGAAGTGGATGAAAAAAGAACGCGCTTATCCGTTGCATGGGCGCGTTTTTTTACCCGAAACTGAGTACTGACTCATTTTCTTCACGGTCGAGCAGCGCCCCCCTTTCGAATAGCCGTGCGCGCTACTATGATGTAATTCAGATAGCGGACGTTTATGAACGAACTTCCGTTCCGCCGATCGAGTCGCAACGAGTGCAGGGAAATGACCAAAACCTTACGCAGTAATTTTGAACCAGGCACACCGAGGGAGGCCACACGCCGTGCTCAGTGGAAAGCGTTGGGTCTCACGGATGAAGATTTGCTCAAGCCGAAGATTGCGGTGGTCAACAGTTCATCGGAACTGGCTATCTGCTTTAGCCATCTGGACGGGATCGCAACCGCTGTCAAAGAGTCGATACGCGAGGCCGGAGGATTGCCGTTCGAGATTCGGACCACGGCGCCCAGTGATTTCATTGTCAGCGCCGGCAGTGTTGGCTACATACTGTCTGCCCGTGACCTGATCGTGAACGACATGGAGATTGCCGTCGAAGGCGCCCAGCTCGACGGCATGATCTGCCTGACATCCTGCGACAAGACGCCGCCGGCGCATCTGATGGCGGCGGGCCGTTTCAACATACCGACGATCATCGTCGTGTGTGGTTATCAGCCAAGTGGTGAATATGAAGGTAAGCGTGTAGACATCGAGGATGTCTTTCTCGGCGCGACCCACGCGGCGATGGGCAAGATCAGTAAGGAGACCCTCAAGGGCATGAGCGATAACGCTATCAGGGGCCCGGGCGTATGCGCCGGAATGGCCACCGCCAACACCATGCATGTAGTTTGCGAGGCATTGGGTATGACGCTGCCCGGCGCAGCACCAGTGCTGGCGAACAGCGACAAGATGTTCGACTGTGCGCGTCGCTCGGGACAACGGATTGTGGAAATGGTCATGGAGGACGTAAAACCCAGAGACATTCTGACCCCTGCGGCGTTTCACAATGCCGCGGCTGCAGTGCTTGCAGTCTCCGGGTCCATCAATGCAGTCAAGCATTTGCAGGCTACTGCGACCGAGGAAGGGCTAGCTCTTGATGTGTTCAGATTATTCGAGGAGCTGTCAGACAAGATACCGGTGTTGAGTGCGGTGCGTCCGAACGGCGACGACAGGATAGAAGACTTTGAGGCCGCCGGTGGGGCCAGCGCGATGTTGAAACAGCTTGGCGAATTGCTGGAACTCGATGCTTTGACTGTAACCGGCAACACCCTTCGCGAGAATCTCGAGAACGCGGAGGTTTTGAACGACGAAGTTATCCGGCCAACCAGCCGACCTTTCTCCAGGAAGCCGCCGATCGTCATCCTGCACGGCTCGCTGGCGCCGGATAGCGCCATCATCAAGCTTGGCACGAGCGAGAATCGTTTGCTTGCGATGACAGGACCGGCAGTCGTGTTCGACAACGGTCTGCAGGCGACCGAAGAGATCAAGCTCGGCAATATCAAGTCCGGCGACATCATCGTCGTTCGTGGCGACGGCCCGAAAGGTTCGCCTGGCATGGGCGGCAGCGCCGGCATGGCTATTTTCGCGCTGGATGCGCTGGGATTGAGTGCCGATATCGGCATGGTGACGGACGGCCAGCTGTCCGGACTCTGCAACAAGGGTCTGACCGTGGCTGAAGTGTCGCCCGAATCGGCTGTCGGTGGTCCCATATCGCTGGTCGAGACTGGCGACAAAATTATTATCGACGTCGAAAAGCGCCAGCTCGATCTGGATGTCCCGGAAGAGGTGCTGCTTAAGCGGCGCGAACGATTGGGCAAACCGCTGTTACCCAAATCGTCGGGATATCTCTCTATTTACCAGAAGAATGTTCAGCCCATGTCAACCGGCGCGGTGCTCGTGAATAACAAGTAGCGTAAAACGCAGAGTGCAGGAAAATGTTTGATTCTCATAAATCCGATCCGATACCGACCCGCATGTCCCGGAAGCAGGCGGGCGATGCCGCCACTGAAGTCGAGGCCGACATCTGCATACTCGGAGCCGGAATATCCGGTGTCTCGGCCGCGCTGGAAGCGGCGAAACTCGGACGCAAGGTCGTGCTGGCGGACGCGGCACCAGCGATCGGCGGTCAGGCGATCGGCTCGATAATCGGCACCATCATCGGCCTGTACAACCACCAGGGCGACAAAGCCTATCAAATCACTCACGGTATCGCGGACGATCTTATTCGCGAGTTGACCGAAGAGGGTTCGCTGCTTCGGAACCAGCGTTTCACGGTGAATTTTCAGTACGACGAAGTCCGGCTTGGGCGCTGGATGGAGCGAAAACTGGAGGAGGCAGGCGTTCAGGTTCTGGTCGGCGCCATCCTGACAGACGCGAAATTCCAGGACAGGCGAATTCAGCATGCGAACTTCAGTTCGCGGTTTGGTCCGATCAGGGTCAGGGCGAACGGCTATGTCGACTCGTCAGGCGACGCCAATCTTTGTTTCGCGGCCGGCCTGGAGGTTCGTGAGCCGGTGGAGCCGGTCTACGGCAGTCTCAATTTTCTGATTGAGGGTTATGATCTCGACACGGTGGACAGCCTCGACATGCCTGCGGTACACGACAGGTTAAAAGAGGTGGGCTCCGAATACGGACTGGTTCGCCACGATGGCTGGCTCATGCATTTTCCCGAGAAGAACTTCATGCTTGCCAATATCAGCCACTTGCAGACGCCACTCGATCCGCTGGGCGCGGCCGGCATGGTATTCGACGGCCGCCGGCAGGCGGACGGCATCATTCGATTTTTGCAAACCGAGTTTCCCGATATCTTCGCGAACGCACGTGTCCGCAGCTACGGCAATCCGGGCATCCGGCAGACCCGATGGATTGTCGGGCGGCGACAACTGACCATGGAAGATATCCGCAAACCGGACCGCCCGGTCGATGCGGCGGCGCGTTGTGCCTGGTGGGTTGAGTTGCACAACACTGCGGAAGCAGTGCACTGGGAGCAATTTCCAGACGACCACATCTACTACATACCGCTCAGCTGCATGACGCCACGCGACGCCGACAATATCGTCGCCGCCGGACGATGCGTCGATGCCGACACGCATGCGCTGTCGGCCATTCGCGTAATGGGCCCCTGTATCGCAATGGGAACGGCGGCGGCGCATGCGCTGGACCTGGCGGGATCCGATTCAGTGGCGGATATAGATTTTGCGAAAATGCAAGAGCGCCTTTACGACAATCTCGACCGCACTGATTAGATCATCACAGGAAGAGATGTCCGGGACCAAAAAATGAAACTGACCGATAGCGAAAAAGCGATGCTCGACGGTACTGAGGGCAAGGCATGTCAAAAAGCGATGGAGTTGCTTGTGCGCTATGGCGAGGCTCTGGGCGCCGATCGCTTTATCGAGACGACCAATATCGCGGGCGTCCCGGGTTCCTCGAATCCTTTTCTGCAGAATTATTACAAAGACGCCGGCGGTGGCTACGATGCGATCTTTTCCCTGTTTGATCTCGATAGCGACGAGGTCATTGAAGTTCCACAGATCAAGACTAACGGCTGCCACCTGCAAGGCGGTTACGATCCGGAGAACTGGGAGACGCTGGGCGCGAAGCCAGAAGCTGCCCGCATCAGCCGCGAAAGCGAAGAATTCATCGCCGATCACGGTGTGAAGATACTGAAAACCTGTACGCCATACCTGGCCGGCAATGTTCCGGTGATGGGCGAGCACTGTGCGTGGATGGAGTCTTCGGCGGTGGTTTATTGCAATTCGGTGTTGGGCGCGCGAACCAACACCGAGGGGCGCGAAAGCACCAGTGCCGCGATGTTAACCGGCGTAATTCCCGACTGGGGCTTTCACCGGGACGATTATCGTTACGGCACTCACCGTATCGATGTGGACGTCGAAGTCGCAAGCGTAATGGACTGGGGCATGCTCGGTTATTTCACCGGGGATGCCGTACAGGAACACATACCGGTCATCACCGGCAATCACGATGAGCCTGACCTTATCCGATACAAACACTTCGGTGCCGCAGCGGCTTCTTCTGGCGGCGTCGAGATGTATCACATCGCGGGCGTCACTCCCGAAGCCGAATCCCTGGAAGCAGCGTTCGGACCGAATCAGCCTGTAGAGGTTTTTCGGTACGGCGAAGAGGAACGACGCCGCGTATACGACGAACTCAACTCCGTTGGCGATAACGAAGATGTGGATTTCGTCATGCTCGGTTGTCCCCACTACTCGCTGGAGCAGATCGAAGAAGCGTGCCGGCTGATCGGTGACAGGAAGATCAGCGACAATTGCAGACTCTGGATATTCACCTCCAGGGCAGTAAAGATGCTGGCCGATCAGAAGAAATACACGCAGATCATTCGTGAAGCGGGTGGTGTATTGCTGACCGATACCTGTTCCGCAATCAGCCAGTCCATTCCACCGGGGACCCGCGTAGCAGCGCTCGATTCCGCCAAGCAGACACATTACCTGCCTGCGTTCATGGGCATCGAGGCGTGGTTCGGTACCACCAAGGAATGTATCGATGCGGCTGTAGGCGCGCGCTGGAACGGAGAGCGGCCATGAGCACCGATTCTGCATTGCAGGCGGAACAAAAGATCGTCCTGCACGGACGCAAAGTCGTCGCTGGTTGCGCGGAAGGCGAAGCACTCGTGACCAGCGAGACCATCTCCGGCTGGGGCGGAGTAAACCCGATGGACGGCACTGTCATCGAGACACGCCACGAGTTGCGCGGAACGAGTTTCAAGGACAAGGTTCTTGTCTTTCCGGGCGCCAAGGGATCGTCCGGCTGGTCGGCCATTTTTCACATGGCGAGGCTCGCCGGCACCGCGCCTAAAGCGATGATATTCGTCGAAATGACAACCAAGGCTGCCCTTGGCGCTGTCGTGGTGCGCGCGCCCGCAATGACCGACCTCGATCAGGATCCGATCAGCGTGATCGAAACAGGCGATTGGGTGAAGGTGGACGCGGACAACGGTATTGTGGAAATCATCAAGCGCAAGGATTGATTTGCGTCAGGCAGTCCGGTTCACCTCCAGGATCCGGGTTACATCGTGCAGACTTTCTATCTCGTAGTCCGGCGGGATGCCTGCCGTAGCGGCCTGGTTATCAAGAAGCCCGTCCGTCGTTCGTCTCAGGAGAGCCGCGATTAAACCTGCCGACATCGCGCCCTGTACGTCAAACTCCGGCGCCGCGCAGTACAGAACATCGCGCGCCTGCAAATCCATCTGCCGCAGCACCCAGTAGTAGGTCTGCGGATTCGGCTTGTGTACGCCGGCTTGCTCGGTGCTGCCGACAAAGTCGGGTTTGAAGGTCTTGAATTTGTCCACGTACATGTTGAGATACTCGGGCTCGACATCGGAATAGATGATGATCTTGACGCCCATGTCCTGCTGGTTCTGCAGAGCCTCCTCCGTCTCTGAGAACAGTTCGACCTTTGCCTGCAGTTTCCTGTACTCCTCGATGTCGTCCGGTGAACCGTCGATGTTGAGTGCCTTAAAGGTATCGACGAGGGCCTCCTGAATCGTCTCGGTGACGGGTGTGTATCTGGAGAACGCCGTGCGGCGATGGTGGCCCTCAAAAAATCTCAGCCAGGTCGCTCGAAACGCCTGGAAATCAACACTCGACCCATGCTTCGCCAGAATCTGCGTAGCCGCCTCTTTCCAGCTCCATCCCCAATCGAACAGCGTGGTTTTGGAATCATAGAATACGGCGCGCGGCCAGCGGCCTTTGATGATCACGACATATACCTCTCTTTGTTCGCCTGCAACTCACTTTAACGCCGATGACGAACTTATTGAAATCGATGTTGCACATGCAACTAACATTATTTTTCTTGGCTGTCGCTTCCGATTCTCGCAGCGTCGAGTTAAGCACCTATACTTGAAGTATAACGTTGACTCTAAACTAAATTGCCGCCGCTGCCTGGAGTTCGATTTCCGATGCTGATTTAGCGTCACTACAGGGCACCTCGCCGTTATCAAGGCATAAATCCAACGTCATTCGACGTCAACACAAGAGAAAGGGGAAAATCATGAAAACCAACTCTAGTAGAGAACGTAGCCGTTTGCCTGGAAGACGGCACAAAATGTACCGTATGTTCCGGGGACTTGTACCCATTGTGCCGCTGACATCAATAATTACAGCGGTGACCCTGACCAATCCTTTGCCGGTGTTCGCAGAGGAATTGGCGATTGAGGAAATTATCGTTACGGCCCGCTACCGCGAAGAAAGCCTGCAACGGACGCCACTCGCGATTACGGCAATTTCCGGTGACTTGCTGGTGGCAAAGAACGCCACCAATGTCATTGATATCGAAAAATTCGCACCGAACGTGACGATCGATCATCTGGGTGCGGGCTGGGGCCCGACTCTGGCGGCTAACATCCGTGGCGTGGGCCTCAACGACTTCAAAGCCGTGTTTGAACCTGCCGTGCCCATTTACGTCGACGATGTTCTTCTCGGTCGACCCACCGGAGCGGTATTGGACTTGCTGGATGTCGAGCGCGTCGAAGTGCTGCGCGGCCCACAGGGTACATTGTTCGGCAGCAATGCGGCAGGCGGTGTCATCCGCTTGATTTCGCGCAAGCCGACAGGTGACGGCCCTAGTTCAATGGAAGTCACAGTGGGCAGCTATGACCGGCTGGATATTCGTGGCTCATTCGAGATGACCCTGGTCCCTGATAAGTTGTTTGCACGCGTATCCGCCTCGTCGAAACGCCGGGACGGTTATGTCGACGTAGTCGACTTCACTTGCGACATGATCGCAAAGGGCACACCGGAGCTGGCCGGAATCGGTGATGGTCTGGGTGCCGACGGAACCGCCGGCGCCGGCCACGATGGCCAGCCCGATGTCGTGCCGGTAGGCAGCCTGGCGGATAATCTGTTTGCGCTGGGCATCAATACCTCGCCAAACGGTACCAGCCAGGGTTGCAAAGTCGATGAGATGGGCAATGAAGATGTGGAATCTGCACGGGCGCTGCTACGCTGGGTAGCCAGTGACGACGTGGAATTGTCGTTTTCCGCAGATGTCACCAATCAGGACAGCAAGGGTCCGGCTGACTATCTTGCCGATACTTCAAACGTAATATTGAATATCCTCAGCGATGGTCGCAGCAACATCACCAATTGGGGCGTGCCATACGATGATCGCTTCGTCCCCACTGACCCGTTCGTCAATTACTCGACGTTTGAAGACCCGGGTTCGATCTTTCGGCCCGACGATCCTCACCTGTTAGATCCCGCCATTCCTCCACTTGGTGATCCGAACGCGATACCGCAAACATATGCCGGTGGTATCGAAACCCCCAACACCAACGAGGTGCTGCACTGGGGCGTGAGCGGCACGCTGGACTGGCGTATCAATGACGCGTTGGACGTCAAGGCCATCCTTGCCTACCGCGAATTCGAGTCCTTTTACGGGCGCGATTCTGACGCTTCACCGATACCGCTGAACCACACCCTCGACTGGTTTACTGACGAGCAGTTCACCGCCGAATTGAGGGTTAGCGGTCGAATGATGGATCGGACAGACTGGACAGCCGGGGCATTCTACTTCGATGCCGATGATTACAATTCGAATATTTCGATACTGCATCAAAGTGTCATCGTGCCGGGCGGCGACTACGACCGGATCGATGATCAGCAGAGCGAAAAGATCGGTGTCTTTGTGCATACAGTCAGTGATCTCACCGACCAGCTGACGCTTACCGCCGGCCTGCGATATACAGAGGATGACAAGACTATCTTGCAGACCCGCGTCAGGCGCGACGGCGTCACGCTGCAGTTCCCACCCACCCCGCAAACCCAGAGCGCTAACCGCACCTCGCCGTTGCTCGGCCTGTCTTATCAGCTGAATGACGATTTCATGACCTACGCGAGCTGGGCAAAGGGTTTTCGCGGCGGTGGCTTTAACCCCCGGCCCGCTACCCCGGCTACCGTGGTGACGTTCGGTCCGGAAGATCTCGAGTCGTACGAAATCGGCTTCAAGAGTGACCTGTTTGACCGTCGCCTGCGTTTGAACGTCACTGGGTTCTTCATGATTTATGAGGATCTGCAGCTGACGACTGTTGTCATCGAAGCCAATCAGGCGCCTTCGTTTCTGCCGGCCAACGCCGGTGAGGCCAATTTATCTGGTATCGAGATCGACATGCAGGCCAATCCGATTGACGGACTCCTGATAGACGGCTCGTTCGGCTGGCTCGATTTCGAATACAAGGATCTGGGTAATGCCGATCCGGCAGTAGTCGAAGCGGCTGGTTTCAATCCGGTCGGGCAACCCTGCCTTTCTTGTACGCAGATCCGTTCGCCGGAGTTCACGGCTTCTTTGGGGGCGGCGTACCAGGTCAATATGGACAGCGGCGCCGCGCTGACGTTCCGAGGCGATTTGTCATACCAGTCTGAAACCCATTTCAATGTCAACAACGCCCCGACAGGGGTCGAGTCCGGTTATTCCGTGTTCGACGCCCGCATCACATGGGACTCGCCCAACGAAGACTGGTCGATCTCATTGTTGGGCACCAACCTGACGGATGAGCTGTATAAGGTCAGTGTTCTTGATTTCACGACCAACCTTGGCAGCCTGGAATGGGGATATGCCCGACCGCGTGAATATGGCATATCGGTCAAGCGGCATTTCTAATCTTGTAGTTTTTTTCGCCATAACGAAGTAGCGAAGCGCGCTCAGTAATGAGCGCGCTTTTCTTATGCTGTTGGCGCATAAGATTAAAGCAGTTTGCTTTTTCCTGAGGTCCGCCCGTGGCCTTGTCCAACGCAGACAATATGCGCTCCGACAGTGACGTTACAGATGCAACCATTATCATGATTGGAAGTCGTCGGTTCCGTTTTCATAACGCTGCTGCATGATTTCATAGCTCACCAACATCCTTGAGTTTTAATATGACATGTCACCGTTGCTCGGTGGCCGATTTCCGACGTTTTTTTAACGTCGCTACTAGGCCACCCGGCCGTTGATTGAGGCATGAATTCAAGCTCATTCCACGTAAACGAGAATGATAGGGGGAAAATCATGAAAGCCAATTCTTATACGGAACATAGCCGTTTGCCTGGCAGAAGGTTCAAGTCTTACCGACTGTGCCGGGGATTCGTCCGCACTGTGCCGCTGACATTGATGATTACAGCGGTGACCCTGACCAATCCTATGCCGGTCTTTGCACAGGATGCAGCGATTGACGAGATTATCGTTACTGCAAGATTCCGCGAAGAGCGCTTGCAGGACACACCGATCGCCATTACGGCGATGTCGACTGAAGGTCTCGAAGCACGCAATCTGACCAGCGTGGAGGAAGTCGGCGATTTTGCTCCTAACGTGATCCTGAACACCTCATCGTCAGGATTCGGCCCGACCATGGTGGCCTATATCAGGGGTATGGGTGCAACCGACTTTTCCTTATCGGTTGAGCCCGGAGTGGCAGTCTATATCGACGACGTCTATCACGGGAGGCCGACCGGCTCGCAGCTCGACCTGCTCGACCTGGAGCGTGTCGAGATCCTGCGTGGTCCGCAGGGGACATTGTTCGGCAAAAACAACATCGGCGGTGCCATACGCCTGATTCCCAAGAAGCCCCAGGGCGATGGGACTGGCTACCTCGAATTCACTACCGGATCGTATAATCGGATCGATCTTCGTGGCGCGCTCGACGCTACCTTGATACCCGACCGCCTGTTCGCCCGCATAGCGGGGTCATCAAAGAAGCGCGACGGTTATCATAAAATCCTCGACTATGCCTGTGTGAATCCGGGTGATACGGAATATGCGAATAGTCTGCTTGGCCGGCAGGTGGGCCTTCTCGGGCCGCGTGCTGATAATTGTGTCGTAGACACCAACGCCGATGTGGATGTCGACTCGGCACGGGTCGCGCTACGTCTCCTGGCCAGCGATGATGTGGAGATTAATTTTGCCTTCGATTACACGATTCAGGATCAGCGCGCCCCGGCCGACAAGCAGACGGTGATGCAGATCTGCAGTACCTGCACATCAGAAGGATTATTTGCGGGATGGTTCAACACCGCACCAGGACTGGGATCGGCCACCTACGGCGTAGACTGGGATCAGCGGTTTATGACCAACAGCAATTTCACCACCTACGAGCGCTACGATGACCCACTTACGGGGCGCAAAGCCGGCAACCAGAATGACCTTGAGCATTGGGGCTTCGTCGGCACGATTGACTGGGACATCGGTAACCTGCACGTAACATCGATTACCGGTTATCGTGATTTTTCCGCCGAATTCGGCCGTGGCTCGGACGGTTCGCCGATGCCGCTGACCATGACTCACGATTTCATGGAGCACGAACAGTTCTCGCAGGAGATCCGGGTTTCCAGCAGCGCCCTCGATGCGCGCTTGGACTGGACTGTCGGTGGTTACTATTATGATGCCGACGACTCGATCCGTTCGTGGTTGATCTTCTTCCCCGGCTTTGTGGGTCTGGCGACGGCCAATAACGACGGCACGGACTTCGGCAAGACTACAAACCTGGCCGGTTTTGTGCACGGAATCTACCATTTCAGCGATCAGCTCAGTTTCACCGCCGGAATCCGGGTCACGGATGACGAGAAGATTCAGAACCAAACCCGATCCTATGCGGACAACATCGGTCAGCGCCCGACTGATCCGGCGACCGGTCTGCCCTTTCCAGTGGGTTTTGTCTTTTTGGACGTACCGGACACCGAGTTGAGCGAGACGGTTCCCACCTACAAAATCGGGCTTGACTACCGTTGGACAGACGAAGTCATGACCTATTTTCAGTGGTCGACCGGGTTCCGCGGCGGTGGCCTGAATGCTCGCCCGACTTCGCTGCTGCAGGTACGCAGTTTCGAGTCAGACAGCCTGGAGACCTTTGAACTGGGTTTAAAGAGCGACTGGTTCGACCGCCGGTTGCGGGTCAATGCTGCGGCATTTTTCGGCGACTGGACTGATTTACAGATCCCTATTGTCACCACGGACGCTCTCGGCAACCCCTTCTTTCCGACAGGCAATGCGGGTCAAGCAGATGTTTACGGCGTCGAACTGGAGTTCCTGGCCCAGCCATTCGATGGTCTGACGCTGGAAGGAACACTGGGCTGGGTGGAATTCGAGTACGGTGATCTTGGCCCGGCAGGTGATGATTTCGTCTCCGGCGGGCCTTGTGCCAGTTGCCGCTCGGTTCGTACTCCCGAATGGACGTACTCACTCGGCGCCGCCTACACCTTCCTGCTGGGTGGCAATGGCGGCACGCTGACTCTGCGGGCGGACTATGCCTATCAGTCAAAGTATTTTTACGATGTGGCAAACACCGCCCCCGAACCCGGCTATGGTCTGCTGAATGCCCGCGCCTCCTGGGAGTCGGCCGACGAGCTCTGGCGCGTGTCGATATTCGGCACCAACCTGACCGACGAGTTCTACTGCAGCAATCAACTGTCGTTCGACAACCCGGTCTTTGCCCGGCAGCAATGCTCGAGCGGTGCCCCGTCAATGTGGGGATTGTCGGCCAGGTACCACTTCTAAACGTCTCGCTTGTGATCGCAAGCATCCAGGCAGCAAAGGCGCGTTCAATAGTGAACGCGCCTTTTTTCTGAAACTCTGATCGACAGCTGTTCCGTCATCCCGATGGACGCCGTGATCCCCTAACTCAATAACTGGGGCGCCCGTTCAGGGGGCGCGCTTTGTCTTTGTTTATCGAACCTGCCCTGTCATGGCCTGTCAGCTGTCGCCCCTGTTGAGATTCTCGGTAATGGCCAGATCCTGACGATAAGTCCGTGCACCCAGGAAGTAATGGACCGCTGCCCAGATGTTGCACAAGCCGACGATGACGAGGCCATAGGACAAGGAAGGCGTGCCGACAGTCGGTTGCAGATGATCACTGATCGCGCCAGCTACGGCCGGTCCCAGACCCAACCCGATCAGGGTTTGAATGAA
>Ga0255053_10000153_pt1 | contig 35698 bp, 37 predicted proteins | sample JV7_2_22_MG_FD_188635 | JGI IMG/M metagenome (GOLD analysis project Ga0255053, IMG submission 188635) | Seawater microbial communities from Jervis Inlet, British Columbia, Canada - JV7_2_22 | ecosystem: Environmental > Aquatic > Marine > Inlet | place: Canada: British Columbia | collected... | reverse complement strand
GTGATCTCCTTTTTCGGTCTGCGTATATCATACGCCTGCTGAAGAAATATCGGAAATGTAGCTCCTATGTTCGATAACATTTCCTCGCATCTGCAATCGATTGAGCACCCAAAAAATCTGCAATGGTCCGATCATAGACCGCTGTATGATCAAAAGCCTTTTGGGCAAGTTGAAAGCGGAGTCGAAGGGATATTGATCCATTATTTGTCTTCATATCGGATAAAATCATATCGTAATCCTGGGGATCGACCACCGGGGCAACCCGAATGAAATTTTTAGCGGCAGCTCGGATCATACAGGGCCCACCGATATCAATATTTCCCCTGGCCTTTTCAACTGTCACCCCCTCCTTTGAAATCGTCTCCTTAAACGGGTAAAGGTTCCCAATTACCATATCTATGGATACGGCCCCGGTTCTGCGCAGATCCGCTTGGTGATCGTCATTGTACGTCTCGGTTAACAGTCCGAGATATATCTTAAAATCGAGTGTCTTGACCAATCCGCCCTGGGTTTCTGGTTGACCGGTGTACTGGGAAACTTGCCGCAGACATGTTGCCGCTGATTCCCCCAATATCGATTTTATTTTGTTGTATGAACCACCGGTCGAGTAAATGAATATCCCAGGGCTTATCTTGAGCAAGCGGGGTATAAAATCGTCAAGTCCCCTTTTATCTGAAACACTGATCAGGATATATCTGACATCCACGAGATCATCAATTTTTTCAACGATATTCTTGCCCATGACGTCTATCTCACCCCTTCATATTCCTCTTTAAAACGTTTAAAGAACGCATCCATAAATGCGTGGCGTTTTTCTGCCAGTTTTTCCCCTTCTTTGGTTAATATCCTGTCTTTGATCTTTGAGAGTTTGACTTTGAATTCCCTGAAGCCGGTATCTTCTCTGGAATAGGATTCAACTCTCTCAACGTCGATGTCCGGATTATGGAGCCTCGCTCCCACTTCTCCGGCAAACAAGTATGCCCTGGCCACCCCAACAGCGCCGATGGCGTCGAGTTTATCCGCATCAAACAGTACCTTTGCTTCCTGGGTTTTAGGCAAACAGGTGCTACGAAACCGGTGGGATCTTATCGCGTGCAGAATATTTTGTTCCTGTTTTTTATCAAGGGAAAGCGCTTTGATAATGTGCCGGGCGATCTCAGCCCCTTTTTTTGCATGGCACAACTTCCCGTTTGAACTGTCCTGATGGTCTCTTCCGATATCATGCAAAAGGGCTGAAATGAGCAGCACTTCCATATCGACGTCTTCAGCTTTGCCAATATGTTCACACAGCCTGTATACCCGGAGGGTGTGTTCCCAGTCATGGCTTCCCTTCGACGATTCAAACCGTTTTTTAGCGATCGCTTTTACTCGGCCCACAGAAGACATCACTGCGTCAAACGTATCTTTTTCCCCACCGGCTGTTTCCGTTTTTTTAACCGACACTGTTGTATCCTTGCCTAACAGGCCAGATAATCCCTATCGCTGCAAAAGTTTAGGTCTAAGATCCGTCTTGGAGGAATGCCGTAGATCCAAGGCATCCAAATCGCTAAGAAATGTTACCCTATAACCGCAGTCGAAATCATACTGGCTCTTTTCAGTTATCCAATGGTTTTCCATGCCATCGGCGAAGGTGGCATGAAACCGGGGGGTGTCTCTCTCCATACGGGTTGATAAAATCAGTGAAAATTTTTCAGGCTTCACCATGCAGATGATCTCTTTGATCAGGGGTGAATAATCATCCTGGATGATATTTGTCTCAAAACTGGCATAAGATCCGTTTGATTGTGGGGTGATATGAACCGTTAAATAATTGCTTTTTGAGAGTCCATTGAGCGAGTACCCATAGGGAGAAAAAAAATGACTGTCTCGCTCTGTTAGAGGAAAAAATTTTTCAAAAGCGGAAAACTCCTCGTCCAGGTCCATTGCCCTTTTTCCTTCTGTGCAAAAGGATGCCATGAAAGAAGGATCGAGGTCATGCATCAACAGTTGCAGGGTCATATTCTTTTCGGGCTTTGCATCGGGATGGGCCCAAAAGAAAACGTGGACATGGTCATAGTTGGCCGATCCAAGTCTGTAGCTCTTCCCCGGAAACAATCTTGTGAGGCGATTGGCCTCGTCTTTGAAGCTGAAGGGCTGTTCTTGTGGAAAATTCGATTTTTTTCGTTCATAGCAAACAATCGCCACCCGTGTCCTGTCTACCAGATCAAGGATTTCCGGAAGAGCATTTATCAGAGAGGTTTTCCCGCAGGTGATCATAAGGATGCGGTTATTCCACACGAAAAGACTCGATTCAGACAGGAGGTAGGCATCGAGATCATCCGTTGATATGGAACTGAGGATCCGAGACCCGCTCGAATTTACCACCTTTTGCCACTTGCCGTCCCTATTGGAACGGAGATCGGAACGGGGGGAGAAAAGTATGATATCGAGCTTCTTTTCAGGGCCTTCAAATTTTTCAATATTCAAATTCAATAGGTGGTTTTTTGAATAGATTACGCATTCTCAAAAGGTTTACCACATTCTTTGCACCGGCCGTCAGTACCGATTACACCGATACAGTTCCCGTCGTTGCAAAGCGTGCGATCTTCCCAATCAATGTCTGCCGGTAGTGACGAATTTTCATCCATGGATGAAAATTCGTCCTCGAAAGGCCGATCTTCATCAAAGAATTCTTCCGGCGTTTCCGGGCCCTCTTCCCCCGGTCCCTGGTTTAACGGTTTTCCACATTCTTTACACCGGCCGTCAGTACCGATCACACCGATACAGTTCCCGTCGCTGCAAAGCGTGCGATCTCCCCAATCAATGTCCAATGGTGATTTGATCTGCTTGTCTTTTTTCATGAAAATTAATGTTTCACAAAAAGAAGGCAAGATCAACATAGAAGTTCATTTCCTATTTTTTATCTTCCTCCACATTATTCCACCTTTTATGAAATTGTCTTTATTCATTTAACTTTTATGAATTATTATGAAAAATATAAGAATTTTATATTTTTTTCTTGACACTTCTGATAAGTTGTAATTAAATTCATAAATAGTGGAGCAAAGTGGAATTAAAGGAAAAATGATGTTTAGAGGAACTTCATTCCATACAATTGATCCAAAGGGTCGATTTGTCATTCCATCCCGGTTTCGCGATGTGATCAGAACCGGCGGGATTGACAGAATTATGATTTCCAGGCTGGACGGAGGTCTTTTTGCCTATACGTTTGAAGAATGGGGAAAGATTGAAACAAAGGTCATATCGATGGCCGAGAAAAGTGGGAACATACGCCGTTTTAGAAGGGTTTTTATCGGCGGTGCATTCGAATGTTCCGGCGACAAGCAGGGTCGGGTTCTCATTCCCCCGGCTTTGCGGCTCTATGCGGAAATTGAAAAAGAAGTCGTGCTCGTTGGCGTACTCGATCATTTTGAAATCTGGTCGCGCGAAAACTGGGAAAAAGAGAATATGAGTATGGAAAAAGATATGAAAGAGGAGGATGTCAGGAACGAAATTGCAAGAATAGGACTCTGATCCGATGCCCTTCAAACACATCCCTGTCATGGTCAACGAGGTCTTGCGATACATGGATTGTCAGAGGGGGAAAATCTACGTTGACTGCACGCTTGGCGGAGCAGGTCATTCAAAGGCGATCCTGGGAAAAATTATTCCAGACGGGATGCTGATCGGCATTGATCAAGACGAAGATGCAATCGAAAATGGAAAAAATGTTTTAAAACCATTTGCGGCAAATACCCATCTTTTCCATGATAACTTTATCCATTTCCCAGATGTTCTTTCACAATTGAATATTCCGGCGGTTGACGGAATTCTGCTCGATCTCGGCATTTCTCTTCATCAACTCGAATCGAGTGGTCGGGGGTTCAGTTTTAAAAGGAATGAACCACTCGATATGCGTATGGATAAGGACTCGAGCTCGTCGGCGGAAGAAATCATCAACCGATTGGAGGAGGGTGCCTTAGAAAAAATTTTTCATGAATATGGGGAAGAACGCTGGGCGCGTCGAATCGCGAAACAGATTGTTAAGGCAAGGAAATTGGAGAGAATTCGATCGAGCAGACAATTGGCCCGGATCGTGCTCGATGCCGTTCCAAGCGGATCGTCTCCCCAACGGATTCACCCTGCCACTCGAGTGTTCATGGCGATCAGAATAGAGGTGAATCGGGAGTTGGAAAACCTCGATCGGTTCATGAAAAATGCCGTGGACTATCTTAACGACAAGGGCCGACTCTGCATCCTGTCTTTTCACTCCCTGGAAGATCGTATTGTAAAACGCCGGATCAAAGCGCTGGAGAAAGGGTGTGTATGCCCGCCGGATTTCCCGAAGTGTGTTTGTAATAAAAAGCAGCTTGCAATTTCACTATCCCGAAAAGCGATCCGACCCTCCGGGGCCGAAGTTCAAGCAAACCCAATGGCTAGAAGTGCGAAGTTGAGGGCGATGGAAAAAATATCGATTTGAAGGGGGCAGGATCGTATTTTCTAACTGTTTTGGATAACAAGTCACAAACTCCATGGCCAGAAACGTAAAGAAAAGAAACCGCAAACCGCGCGCTACAGGCATCTGGATTTTTTTGATGTCCATCTTTATCGCTGAGCTCTTTTTTTACACATGGTGCCGGGTTCAAAACGTCAGGGTCGGATATGAGATTTCGAAGAAACGGGATAAACATCAAGATCTCTTAACCTTGCAAAACAATCTGGAGGTTGAGCTCGCCCGTCTGAGATCTCCTGAACGGCTTTCGCAAATTGCAAAGCATCGATTCAATTTAACCATTCCCACGCCAGAACAAATCATCGTGGTCCATGAAAAATAAACAGAAACATCGGATGAAATTACGCATCGCAACTATCGGACTGATATTTGGCCTTTTCATTTCTGCCATTATGGCCCGAGCGGTCTACCTTCAGGTTTTCCACGGAACAAAGCTCTCCCAAAGGGCGGCGCAGCAATATGAAAAGTCGTTCATTTCCCGTGGCATGCGGGGAACCGTATACGACCGCAAGTTCAGAACCATGGCGGTCAGCATTGATGTACCATCTATTGCAGCCTATCCCGGGCAGATTAAAAAAACCGGTCAAATCGCAAAAGCCCTTGCCAGGGAACTGAAGGTTGACAGAAATGCGCTCTACCGAAAACTGAAATCAAAAAAGTCGTTTGTCTGGATCATGCGTCAGGTCTCCCCGAAGCAGACCCTTCGCGTAAAGAATCTCAAATTAAAAGGCGTAGGTTTTATTCCCGAGCGCCGTCGTTTTTATCCCAACAAGACGTTGGCCGGACAGATCCTCGGATTTTCAGGTATAGATGGACATGGTCTGGAGGGCCTCGAATTTTACTACAACTCGTATCTTGAAGGAAGTCGAGGGACGGTTAAGATCGTTAGAGATGCCCTTGGTCGCGAATTCGGCAGCGAAAATAAGACCCATGCCCGATATACCGGTGGTAACCTTATCCTTACGATTGACCAGACAATTCAATACATCACCGAAAGCGCTTTGGCTGAATCGGTCGAAAAATACTCAGCAAAATCCGGGATTGCCATCGTCATGACCCCTGAAACCGGAGGTGTATTGGCGATAGCCCACTATCCTTTTTTCAACCCGAATTCATTCAAAGGGTTTGATAAGATGACATGGAGAAACCGAGCCATCACCGATCCATTCGAACCCGGTTCAACCCTGAAAATATTTACGGTGGCCGGCGCCCTCGAGACCGGAGAAATTACGCCGAGCAGCATCTTTTTTTGTGAAAACGGGGCATACAGGATCGGGCGGAACACTGTAAACGATACCCATCCATATGGATGGCTAACGCTGCAGGATATCGTTAAGTATTCTAGCAATATTGGTGCTGTCAAGGTAAGCGAAAGACTTGGGCCTGAAAGGCTTTACAACAACTTAAAGGCGTTTGGTTTTGGAAAAAGGACCGGAATCGACTCCCCTGGGGAGACACCCGGTCGGTTGAGCCACTTTAAACGATGGTCGAAAATAGATGCCGGCGCCATCGCGTTTGGCCAGGGCATTTCGGTCTCAGCCATACAGCTGATCACCGCTGTTTCAGCCATTGCAAATGAAGGACAGCTTATGGCACCTTTCATCGTCCAGGCCATCACCAATTCTCAGGGTCGGATCGTAAAAAATTTTCATCCTCGAAAAGTCAGACAAGTCATTACAAAAGAAAACTCAATGCATTTGAAAAAAATGCTGCAGATGGTGGTTGAACCCGACGGAACCGGTGTCAAAGCGGCGGTGGATAGCTTTTCGGTCGGTGGCAAAACAGGAACTGCCCAGAAAGTAGGAAAAAACGGTACCTACGCCAGGGGAAAATATATCGCATCTTTTGTTGGATTTGCCCCAATAGAGAAACCGAAAATTGCGGTTCTGGTTGTGGTTGATGAGCCGAAAAAGAAATATTACGGGGGAACGGTGGCGGCACCTGCGTTCGGAAAAATTATCCAAGAAACCCTCAGCTATCTGAATATCGCACCTGAAAACAAAACCGACACCTTGACCGCACGGCTGGAAAATGAGGTCGCGGGGTGAAACTTTCGGATCTGCTCGAAACGACTACACCGATTCGAGTGACCGGATGGACCCAGGATAAGGCCAAATCACCTGAAATAGGCTCAATTCATTACAGGGCACAGGACGTTCTCCCCGGAGGGTTATTTGTGGCAATAAAAGGCCTTAAGGCTGACGGACATGATTTTATCGATGATGCACTGGCCAGGGGGGCATCTGCGATCGTAACAGAAAAGCCGGTGGTAGCGGATTCGATATGTATCGAGGTTTTAAATACCCGAAGGGTGCTGGCCGCGATGGCCAGTCGATTTTACAATAATCCGTCAGAAACACTGAACATCATCGGAATCACCGGTACAAACGGAAAGACCACCACGGCATTTTTGATAGAAAGTATCCTGTCAGCGGCGGGGTTTCATGTCGGTGTCATCGGGACAATCAATTACCGATATTCTGGAAAGATATTTTCAAACCCCATGACAACGCCGGAATCTTTAGACCTTCAGAGAATTCTAGATGACATGGGTAAAGACCGCATCACCCACGTGGTCATGGAGGTTTCATCCCATGCCTTGGATCTTTTTCGTGTCGACAATTGTTGGATGGATGTGGGTGTGTTTACCAATTTTAGTCAGGATCATCTCGATTACCACAGAGACATGGCAGGATACTGGATGGCGAAGCAGCGGCTCTTTTCAGAAATACTGAAAACCGGCCCTAAAAAGGAGCGTGCGCTGGCAGTTCTCAACTGCAATGATGAAAAGGGCAAATCTCTACTGGAGATATTTTCAGGTGTCAGCGTAACCGTCGGTCATTCACCCGATAATTTGATCCGGGACAAAACGTTCAAAACCGATTTAAGCGGCATTAAGGGTGAAATTATTACACCACAGGGCCTGTTTCATTTTGAATCCCCGCTGATCGGGGCATATAACCTTGAGAATATTCTCTGTGCCGTTGGTGTTGGTATTGCGTTCAAACTGCCACTGGATACCATTAAAAATGGAATTGAAACCATGGTGTCGGTGCCGGGCCGATTTGAACGGATTCCAAATGAATCGGGGAAGTTTGTATTTGTCGACTACGCCCATACCCCGGGTGCCCTGAAAAATGTGCTCTCTGCACTGAAATCGATGGCCCGCGGTAGAATCATCTGCATTTTCGGTTGTGGTGGTGATCGGGACAGGGAGAAACGACCCCAAATGGGCGAAACTGCCGGATACCTGTGTGACCTGGCTGTAATTACATCTGACAACCCCCGCAGCGAGAAACCGATGGAGATTATCCGGCAGATTTGTATCGGCACCCAAAAAGCATGTCGTCACCATTACAACCGATCGGATTTAAAGAAAGGCTTTGAGAAAAAAGGGTACGTCATCGAACCCGACCGCAAAGAGGCTATCCACCTCGGAATTTCAGCAGCTCGCGCCGGGGATACGGTGCTGGTCGCAGGAAAAGGGCATGAGAATTATCAAATTGTCGGGAACAGAATCATTTCCTTTGATGACAGATTGGAGGCAGAGAAAGTCTTATTAAATTAGCAATTCAAACAGCAAGAAATACCATGCAGGCAACCCATAAAATACCGTGGACAACTACGGAAATATTGGAAGCCACAGGCGGCGATCTGTTATCCGGAGATCTGGATCGTATCTTCGATGGGATCTCTATCGATTCAAGACGTATCACACCGCCGGAGATTTTCATCGGCATCAAGGGAAACACCTACGATGGCCACAGTTTTGTTTCCGACGTCCTGGACAAGGGTGTCGGTGGTCTGGTGATCAACGGGGATAAGTTCGGCGATTTGCCTCCCCCCCAAAGGATGAAAAAAAGGATTGTTTGTGTGGGGGTACAGAACACCATCAAAGCTTTGGGTGATCTTGCGTTGTTTCATCGAAGGCGTTCAAACGCTTCGGTGATTGCCATCACCGGATCAAACGGGAAAACAACAACCCGAAAAATGATTGCAGGCGTGGTGGGACAACGCTTTGTCACTTTGTCGAGCCGGGGAAGTTACAACAACGAAATCGGGCTTCCCCTTACCCTGTTAAACCTTGAGAAATGTCATCAATGGGCGGTTCTGGAACTTGGGATGAACCACCCGGGGGAGATTGAACGCCTTTCGGAAATCTGCGTGCCGGATGTGGGTATTATTACCAACATCGGTCCTGCCCATCTTGAAGGGGTCGGTTCGATGGCTGGCGTCATCTCCGCCAAAGGAGAGCTTTTAAAAAAGATCAAGGCAGATGGAACGGCCCTTTTGAATGCAGATGACCGGCGTGTGATGCGATTGGCTGAACACATCCCGATTAAGGTTCTCTTTTTTGGTTTTTCCGGGAAAGCCGACATTTCAGCCCGGTCAGTAAAGGGAAAAGATCAGGGGATCGATTTTACGCTCTGCCTCCCCAAAGAAACCGTTCCTATCCATCTCAGAACCCCGGGACGGTTTATGGTGTCAAATGCCCTTTCGGCAGCAGCAGCCGGGTACCGACTCGGGTTATCCGTTGAAGAGATTAAGGCGGGCCTCGAAAGTTTTCAGCCGGTTCAGGGAAGGATGAATGTTTTTCGTACGGCACGGGGTATTCAAATCATTGACGATACCTACAATGCCAACCCGGATTCGATGAAGGCGGCCATGGATACCCTTAGATTCTTAAAGGGAAAAAAAAGAGGCGTTTTTGTGGCGGGCGATATGTTGGAACTGGGTGAATTCGCCGAATCGATGCACAGGATGGTCGGAACTTTGTTAGCGAAATCAGATACGGCAAAGCTCTATATCACAGGAGATTTTGCCAAAGTTGTTGCGGCAGGCGCAAAGAAGCAAGGTATGGATGCGAGTCATATTTTCATCGGAAGCAAAAAAGATATCGTCGAAGATCTGACACACTCTTTGGTGCCGGGGGATTGGGTAATGGTTAAAGGCTCCCGGGGCATGGCAATGGAGAAGATTGTGGAAAAGCTGATGAAATGGGGCGAAACTCGATAACGGGCAAATAGAAATGCTATATCACCTACTCTATCCACTACATACCCATATATCTGCTTTTAATGTCTTTAGGTATATTACCTTCCGGACGATCTATGCCAGTCTCACCGCGTTTTTAATCTGTTTTTTATTGGGGCCGTGGGTCATTCGCAAGCTCGACTCCATGCGTATCGGACAGTATATCAGGGAGGACGGGCCAAAAAATCACCACAAAAAGGCGGGAACACCGACCATGGGCGGTATCTTGATCATATTCGCAATCGTCGTGTCGGTCCTCCTTTGGGCAAATTTGACCAATAATTATATTTGGATCATTCTTTTTGTCACTGTTGGTTATGCAATGATCGGTTTTATTGATGATTACCTCATGCAGGTAAAAAAACTTAACAAGGGGTTGGGCATTCGGAACAAGCTGTTGGTGCAGACCATCATTGCAGTCATCACCGGAATTCTTGTTTACGCTGATCCGGATTTCAATACCCGTGTCACCATCCCGTTTTTTAAAAATCTTTCACCAGATCTTGGGTGGGGATACATTCTTTTCGCCTGGCTGGTTATCGTAGGAACGTCCAATGCCGTCAATTTGACGGACGGCCTCGATGGTCTGGCCATAGGCCCGGTCATCATCGTAGCGGGAACATATATGTTTTTTGCCTATGTGGCAGGCCATGCCAAAATTGCCGAGTATCTGCAGATCAATTACGTCATCGGAAGCGGGGAGGTCACCATCTTTTGCGGCGCGCTGGTTGGAGCCGGTCTTGGATTTTTGTGGTTTAATACATATCCGGCACAGATTTTCATGGGCGATGTCGGCTCACTACCTCTTGGTGGTGCGCTCGGGACGGTGGCAGTGATTACCAAGCATGAAATTCTGCTGGCACTTGTGGGTGGTCTTTTTGTCATCGAGGCGGTTTCCGTTATTTTCCAGGTCGGTTTTTTTAAGATGACAAACGGCAGAAGAATTTTCAGGATGGCACCCCTTCATCATCATTTTGAGTTAAAAGGATGGGCCGAACCCAAAGTAATCGTGCGGTTTTGGATTATTGCGATCGCTCTTGCTCTAATTTCCATGAGCACATTGAAACTGAGATAGCCAATAGGGTCACCCTCGTTGCATAGTCCATTGAAAAAACTGTGAACTGTGAACCGACAACTGTGAACGGTTACGAAATGTATTTTTTGCCAAAGCGTATTCTAGTCGTCGGACTCGGGATCACAGGAATTGCAGTGGCTCGGTTTTTAAGGAACAGGGGCGCATCTGTCTCCATAACCGATATTTCAACCGATAAAGCGTTGGGGGACTTTGCGGCCGAAGCCCGCGAAATCGGTGTGAATATCCTGCTCGGTGAGCACAAAGTTGAGATATTTCAAAATACAGACCTGATCGTGCTCAGTCCGGGCGTGCCGCACACCATCGAGCCGGTACAAAGGGCAAAAGAAAAAGGAATTCCTGTATGGGGAGAAATTGAACTTGCCTTTCGATTTATACAAGAACCGATCGTGGCCGTGAGCGGTACCAATGGAAAAACCACCACAACCGCATTGCTGGGAGAAATGCTAGCCGGTTCCGGCTTCAAGGTTTTTGTGGGAGGAAATATAGGCAATCCATTGATCGGTTATGTAGACCGAAAGGAGAAGGCGGGGCTGCTTGTGGTGGAAGTGAGTAGCTTTCAGCTTGATACCATTCAAACCTTTAGATCAAAGATAGGTGTTTTACTGAACATTGGCAAGGACCATATGAATCGTTATCCGGATTTTAGTACATATGCCAGATCGAAAGCCAGAATGTTTGAAAACCAGCAAGCCGGAGATATTGCGGTCTTGAACGGCGCCGATCCACAGGTCCGTTTGATCGGCGAAAAATTAAACATCACGAAACTATTTTTCAACGGCCGTTCTCGGCATGAAAAAGGCGCAACGATCAACGGCAAACATCTATCCATCCACTTATCTGAGACATCGCAATCGTCTTTCGATTTTTCAGAGATGAAGCTCATTGGCAGACATAACATGGAAAATGCTTCTGCAGCCTGTCTTGCGGCCTGTGCAGCCGGCGGAACCGCTGAAGGGATCCAGACGGCATTGAACACGTTTGGGGGGCTTGCCCACCGCCTGGAATGGGTCGCAGCCGTCAATGATGTTACCTATATCAACGACTCAAAAGCGACCAATGTGGATTCGGTGGCCCGCGCCCTAGAAACGTTCGACAAACCGGTTATCCTTATTTTGGGGGGCCGGGATAAAGGGGCTGATTTTCATGCATTAAAAGGGCCTGTACATGACCGGGTCAAAACACTCATTGTCATGGGTGAAACAAGCAGCCGTTTAAGATCTATATTTGGAAGGTTAACACCCACCATCGAAGTTTGCACAATGAAGGGGGCGGTCCGTTCTGCCCATCAGGCGGCGGCGCCGGGGGATGTTGTTCTTTTGTCTCCGGCGTGTTCGTCCTTCGATACATTTAGAGACTATGCCGAGCGGGGGGATCTATTTTGCCAAGAAGTTCGACAACTGAGATAAAGGAAAAGAAGATTTCAACCCAACACAGACAGCCTGTGTATGATGTTCAGCTTCTTTTTCCGGTCCTTTTTTTGGTCGGAATAGGGATCGTCATGGTCTACAGTGCGAGTTCTGCTGTAGCCTTAAAGCGGTTTGGAACCGATTATTTTTTTCTAAAGAAACAGGGTCTTTTTGCCCTCTTCGGAATTGTCGCATTGGTGATATGCCGTCATGTTCCATATCGAATTTACGGTTTTTTGACATATCCGCTTCTTATTTTAGCGCTTCTTTCCCTATTGGCAATTCAGGCGACGGAGTTTGGATATTCAGGCGGCGGTTCTACCCGATGGCTCCGTTTCGGAACGTTTACCTTTCAACCTTCTGAGTTTGCCCGAATTGCGCTGATCATATACCTTGCTTACTCCGTGAACAAAAAAATGGATCATCTCAGGAGTTATAGCGTCGGTGTCCTGCCCCACATGATCGTTTTTGGCGCTTTTTCCGGTCTGGTGATCCTTCAACCCGATTTCGGTTCGGTTGTTATTTTCGGGGCATTGACATGGATAATGCTTTTTGTCGGGGGGGTTCGTTTCTTACACCTTTTTGCGTCTTTTGCTCTTACGGTCCCCATAGCCTATTTTTTGATGTTTAATGCAGCGTATCGGATCCGGCGAATCATGGCTTTTGTCGATCCCTGGCAGTTTCCAAGCGATGAGGGATACCAGATAATTCATTCCCTTATGGCATTTGGGACCGGAGGCATATGGGGTTCAGGAATCGGAAAAGGTTATCAAAAACTGTTTTATCTTCCTGAACCCCATACTGATTTTATTTTTTCGGTGATTGGAGAGGAACTCGGACTTTTGGGCGTTCTCTCTATTTTGGGGCTATATGTTCTCATTTTATGGCGGGGATTTAACATTGCCATAAATGTGAGGGATATTTTCGGATCACTGGTGGCAACCGGCCTGACCACAGCGCTGGGGCTTCAGGTATGCATCAATGTGGGAGTGACCCTGGGACTCCTCCCGACCAAAGGGCTTGCCCTGCCATTTTTGAGTTACGGCGGGTCGTCGCTTTTGTTGAACATGGCTTCCATGGGAATTCTGATGAATATCGGGGCAACCGGCCGAAAAAAGCCGAAGTGAACCACAGAGGAAGAACTATGGTGAAATCCTAGCATTTCGGGTTCAAATATGCAATGGGAGCAAGTCGTAGGAAATCATGCGGGTAATCATTGCAGGCGGGGGAACAGGCGGCCATTTGTTTCCTGGAATTGCCATTGCTCAGGAATTTATGGCCAGGGATCGGAAAAATATGGTTCTTTTTGTCAATACCGGAAGACCTTTTGAAAAATCGATTTTATTCAAGACCGGTTTCCGGCAAAAAAGTATCACAGCAGAAGGCATCAAAGGGCGCTCTTTATGGCTGCAGATCTTTTCGGTTTTAAAAATTCCAAAGGGGATATGCGAATCAATTCAAATTATTAAAGACTTCAAGCCTCAAATCGTCATCGGCATCGGCAGTTATGCATCTGGTGTGGTTGTTTTCGGGGCCTGGCTCAAAGGCCTCAAGGTGGTTCTCCATGAGCAGAACATTATGCCCGGTATCACCAACCGGATACTCTCTCATTTTGCTGACCGGATATATGTTTCGTTCGAAAAGACTAGAGATCGCCTAAACCCAAACCGTGTGCGCGTGACAGGAAATCCGGTCAGAAAAGAAATTCTGAAATGTGCAACCGGGGATGTGGAAAAAGAAAGTGCGGATGAAAAGCCCAAAGGATGGTTGACGGTCCTCATTGTCGGAGGAAGTCAGGGGGCACACAGTATAAACATGGCTGTTTTGGAGGCGGTGAAAAAAATAAAAGAGAAAGAGAAGTTTTACTTTATACACCAGACCGGGACGCAAGACTTTGCACAGGTTCGAAATAGTTATGCGAATCTGGGCGTCATGGCCCAGGTTGACTCCTTTTTTGACAACATGGCTTCACTTTACCAACAGGCCGATTTAATCATCTGTCGATCCGGAGCAACGACGGTTGCGGAAATTACTGCTGTTGGAAAGGGTGCTATTTTTATCCCCTATCCCTTTGCCACAGATGATCATCAATCGATCAATGCAGAGGCTCTTGAACATGCGGGGGCAGCGGAGATAATCCCGCAAAAAGATTTAACCGGTGCAATTCTTTCAGATCGAATAGAACACTATGCTTCTAATCGAGTGGCTTTACATCAGATGGCCTCCAGGGCAAAGGCATTTGGCAGGCCCGGGGCCGCAGCTTCGATTGTGGATGATTGTTACCGATTGGTCGTAAACCAGTGATCTGAGATAGCTTGGGTAAAAGATGTATCTTAAAAAATACCATATTCATTTTGTCGGCATCGGCGGTATTGGGATGAGCGGAATTGCAGAGCTTCTTCTCAACCTGGGCTACACGGTGTCGGGATCAGATTTGAAATCAACAGACATTACCCGGCGTTTGAAGGGGTTCGGAGGTAACGTATTTAAAGGCCACATGGAAGACCAGATCGCCGGGGCGGATGTTGTGGTCACCTCCTCTGCGGTTTCGGCCGATAATCCCGAGGTTGTCGCAGCTGAAAAGGCATCAATCCCGGTCATACCGCGGGCAGAAATGCTCGCAGAGCTGATGCGGTTAAAATACAGCGTGGCCATTGCCGGTGCGCATGGGAAAACATCGACGACCTCGATCGTTGCCGCCGTGATGGAAAAAGGCGGCCTTGACCCGACAGTCGTGATCGGTGGAAAACTGAAAAACATCGGTTCCAATGCAAGGCTTGGGCAGGGAGAATATATCGTTGCAGAAGCAGATGAGAGTGACGGATCATTTTTAAAAATGTCGCCCACGATCGCTGTGGTGACCAATATCGACCGGGAGCATCTTGATTTTTATACTGATTTAGATGCGATTAAAAACGCCTTTTTGCTTTTTATCGATCGAATACCGTTTTACGGCCTCGCAATTCTTTGCCTTGACAATGAGTCGCTACAGGAGCTCATCCCCCAAATTAAAAGACGATTGACCACTTACGGGATGAGCATCCAAGCTGATTTTCAGGCCAAAGAAGTGGTTTTAGATGGATTCAAAAGCATGTTCAACATCTATCATTTTGAGAGAAATCTCGGAAAAGTTGTTTTGAATCTCCCGGGAATCCACAATGTCTATAATGCGCTGGCGGGCGTTGTAGTGGGAATGGAGCTCGGTATCCCATTTGATAAGATTCGGCAAGGCTTGGAAACGGTTGAAGGTGTTCAGCGCCGGTTAGAGATCAAAGGTGAAGCGCGTGGGTTTATTGTTGTAGATGATTACGGACACCATCCGACAGAGATAAAGTTGACCTTGCAAACCGTTAAAGAGATTTGGCCGGGGCGGCGTATTGTTGTGGCTTTTCAACCCCATCGATATACGAGGATCAACGCACTTTTCGATGATTTTGCGCGAGCATTTTATCAATCGGATGTGCTTGTGGTGCTGCCGATTTATTCGGCAGGGGAGGAAAGCATAGAAGGGATTGATGGTCACGGCCTTTGCGAAGCAATCAGGGCCCACGGTCACAGGGAGGTTGTCTTCAGTGAAGGGTCCGAAGCAGTCATATACCTTCAGAAAAATTTAAAAAAAGGAGATATTCTCCTGACGCTCGGTGCGGGAGATGTTTGGAAAGTGGGAGAAGAGGTGCTCAAAAAGATGAAATCGGATTGAACGGGATGTTGATGACCCGACAGGAAACCATTAACTATGCGCATTGATGCGGTTTCAAAAAACTGGCTGATCAAAAAGTTTGGTGGAAATGTTTGCTTCAACGAACCGATGGCCAGACATACTTCTTTACGGGTGGGCGGACCGGCCGAGGCATTTATCGCGCCGAACTCCTTTGAACGTCTTGTGGAACTTGTTGAATGGTCCTTTAAAAATAAAATTCCATATGTGGTTGTGGGACATGGCACCAATCTTCTCGTAAAAGATAGCGGCATCAAAGGCCTGGTAATTGTGTTGATGGATTGTCTGTGCACCATTGAGCGGAAAGAAAACGAAAAAGAGGGTGTAATGGTGACCGCCATGGCCGGCGCCCGGATCCAAAGCCTCTGTTCCTACGCCCTCGCCAATGGATTGAATGGGATGAATTTTGCCTTAGGGATTCCGGGAACCGTCGGTGGAGGGATTATGATGAATGCCGGCACCGCACTTGGCTCAATGGAAACCGGCCTGAAGGCCATTCATGTATTGCAGCCTTGGGGCGAGGTCAAAAGAGTAGGAATAGAAAACCTGGCTTTTTCATACCGTGGGCTTTCGTGGGAAGAAAATCAATCAAGCAATGGACCTTCGCTCTCTTTTATCATCGATGGTTCATTTTTGTTGCATCCTTCAGACCCCCTCGAACTTAAAAAAGAGGCGGAAAAAATACAGAGCGCGCGTAAAAAAAGCCAACCCTTCGGTAGATTGAGCGCAGGATGCTTTTTTAAAAACCCCAGAACCGGTAAAACAGCCGGAGAGCTCATCGAGCTCGCCGGCCTGAAGGAAATATCGATCGGCGGGGCAGGGGTTTCACCCAAACACGCCAATTTTATCATAAACAACGGCAATGCCACCGCTGCCGATATACTCGCTTTGATGGAGACGATTCAGGAGAAGGTTTTGCAGACCTTTAACATTCATCTTGAGGAAGAGGTAAAGATTATTGGGTCATAGACAGGCCAGAAATAATTACTACAAAAAAAATTCGCAACCCCGGTCTGTGAAATGGGTCCGATACGGTGCTTTTGGCATAAAAACAGCGGCAGGGATCGTTATGTTGTTATTGATCAGCTATGCATTTATCTTGGGCCATGACGTTATCACACAGTGTGACTTTTTCAGAGCGAAAAATATCAGTGTTCAAGGGAACCACAGGCTTTCCGACTCCGAGATACTGAGACAGGCCCAGGTAAACACCGAGTCAAATATCCTTTCGGTGAACCTGCAGGTGACCCGCAAAAGGCTTTTGGCCCACCCCTGGATTGCAGAGGCGGAGATAAGGAGAGAATTACCCGATGCTTTGACGATTAAAATAACAGAGCATAAACCCCTCGCCATCGTCGATCTTGGTAGAAAATTTATCATCAGCACCCGGGGAGAAATATTCAAAACATGGAGTCCCACGGATGATGACACGCTTCCGGTCATCAACGGATTGGAATTTTTTGATCTCGATGAACCCGGTAAGCCCAGAAGCCTCCCGTTTGGCGCGGTTATGGAGGTATTTCAGCTGGGTTCAAAATTAAATGGCATCCTACCGACCCGATTCATTAACAGAGTTTTTGTGGATAGGGAGATCGGAATCACGATCTGCGCATTTGAAAAAAATCAAACCATAAAGTTAGGGTTTCATGACTATTCTGAAAAATATGAACGGCTGAAAGAAATTCTATTTCAAATTAAAAACCTGAAAAATATCAAGGATTTTGATTCGATTGACCTCAATAACTTGGAACGAATTGTTGTTAATCCGATACGGATCAAATCCTCGGCCAGAGATCAAAGGGAGGTTTAAATGCAACGCCAGAAGGACATCATCGTTGGTCTGGATATTGGTACAACCAAGATCTGCAGCGTGGTCGGAGAGGTCGAAAGAAGCGAGATCAATATCATTGGTATTGGAAGTCATCCTTCCGTCGGACTCAGAAAAGGTGTGGTGGTAAATATCGAATCGACGGTCGATTCAATCAAAAAAGCCATCGAAGAGGCTGAACTGATGGCCGGATGCGAGATTTCATCAGCATATGCCGGGATTGCCGGCGGTCATATCACCGGTTTCAACAGCCGTGGCATTGTTGCCATCAAAGGATCTGAAATCACCCAGCAAGATGTAGAGCGTGTTATCGACGCAGCTCGTGCGGTGGCCATCCCCATGGATCGGGAAGTCATACACGTGATTCCCCAGGAATTTATCGTCGATGATCAAGATGGTATTCAAAATCCCCTCGGCATGGCAGGCGTACGACTGGAGGCGAAAATCCATATCGTAACCGGTGCAGTGACATCAGCGCACAACATTGTTAAATGCGCCAACCGTTCCGGGCTGGATGTCTGTGATATTGTCCTGGAGCCGCTGGCTTCCGGAGAAGCTGTTCTGACGGATGAAGAAAGAGAGTTGGGAACCGCTCTGCTCGACCTTGGTGGCGGAACCACGGATCTCGCCATATTTTCGGGGAAGAACATCAAGCATACATTTGTACTCTCTTTAGGTGGAAATAACCTTACCAACGACATTGCCGTCGGCCTTCGGTCACCGCTTGGTGAAGCGGAAAAGATCAAAAAAAAGTACGGGACATGTCTGAGCAAAAGTATCGGCAACGATGAATCGATCGAAGTCCCCGGTACCGGAGGTCGAAAGCCAAGGAAACTGTCGCGACAGATCCTTGGAGAAATTTTAGAGCCACGGATGGAGGAAATATTTACTCTCATCAAGCGGGAAATCTACAGAGCGGAGATGGAAAGAATTATTTCGTCTGGAATAGTGGTTACCGGCGGGACCGCCCTTTTGGATGGAGTTACAGATGTTGCGGAAGCGATTTTTAATCTACCGACCCGCCTTGGAAGACCCCAGGGAATTAGCGGCCTTGTCGACGTGGTTAACAATCCGATGTATGCGACTGCGGTAGGTCTAGTGATGTATGGTGCAAAGCATGAGACTTCAAAGAAGTTCAGAATCAGAGATAAAAATATCTTTAATCGTATAATGAGTCGGATGAAGCGGTGGTTCAAGGAAGTAATTTGAAACAGAGGTCTTAAAAGGATTAAGAAAGGGGGGAAACGATGTTCACTTTAGTAGAAAACGAAAAGTCAGCAAAGATCAATGTCATTGGTGTCGGAGGCGCTGGCGGGAACGCGATCAACAATATGATCGATTCCAATCTCAGCGGGGTAAAGTTCATTGCAGCAAATACCGATGCCCAGGCGCTTGAAGTCTCCCGGGCCCTGGTCAAGATTCAGCTAGGAGAAAAACTTACCCAGGGGCTCGGTGCCGGGGCAAATCCGCAGTTGGGACGGGAAGCGGCCCTCGAAAATTGGGAAGCCATTAAAAATGCCATGGTCGATAGCCATATGGTCTTCATCACCGCAGGATTTGGCGGCGGAACCGGCACCGGCGCTGCACCTGTGATTGCCGAAATCTGCAAAGAGGTGGGGGCCCTGACCGTTGGTGTGGTGACAAAACCTTTTTCGTTTGAGGGTAAAAAACGCAGCGCTCTGGCAGAGGAAGGGATCGATCGATTAAAAGATGTGGCTGATACGGTAATCACCATACCCAATGATAGATTGAGAGGGATTGCAACAAAAAATACAACGATGATCGCAATGTTCAAGAAGGCAGATGAAATCCTTCTCCATTCAGTTAAAGGCATCACCGATCTAATCATGATGCCCGGTCTGGTCAATCTCGATTTTGCCGATGTGAAGACAACCATGTCCAAAGCAGGCATGGCGATCATGGGTATCGGTATTGCCAGTGGCGACAACCGAGCGATTGTGGCTGCTGAAAACGCCATATCCCATCCTTTGCTGGAAGACATTTCAATTTCCGGCGCCAGAGGGGTTTTGATGAACATCACCTGCTCCACCAGTTTGACGATGGAGGAGATGACAGAAGCATCAGAACGGATATTCAATGAGGTGGGAGAGAATGCAGAAATCATTTGGGGCGCAGTGGTGGACGACAGCCTCGGCGATGAGATGTGCGTGACGGTAATTGCCACTGGAATCGGTACCGATATCGAACCGATCGTTTCAGAAGGATTTGACGAGGCGCCGCTCAGAGGGAAGGTCAGGGATGTCACACCGGCTGACTTGCAAAATGTGGTCGATTACGATGAGCCGACATTTATCCGCGTAAAAGAAGCGGCCGGCGAATCGACCGGTGCCACCTACAGGGGATATAATGGGATGGCTATCGATAACGATGACCTCGATATTCCCACATTTTTGAGGAAAAAAGCGGATTAAGGATCGAGGGTTTCGATTGACGATTGATGGTTGACCAGAGTATAAAAGAAGGGTTTCCTTTGTTGTTAACCGTCTAAAGTCTATCTGAAATGCCAAGAAAGACCGGAAAGCTATCAAAACACTTTGCTGAAACAGAGATCGGTGCACTGCGAAAAAATTTGCGGGGCCGCATAAAAGTCGCTCTGGTCTATCCGAACAGATATCACATCGGCATGTCGAATCTGGGTTTTCAGACCGTTTACCGCCTTTTCAACAACCTTGAACCGGTCGCGTGTGAAAGAGCTTTCCTTCAGGAACCGGAAGAAACCGCATCCGGGAATATCCGAACCGTAGAGTCTGGCCGTCTTATCGGTGAATTTGATATCATCGCCTTTTCCATTTCATTTGAAAATGACTACCCCAACCTTCTTCAGATTCTCAAAAAAGCAGGCCTCCCGCTGCAATCCAGCGAAAGGAAATTCCCCCACCCCCTGGTCATCGCAGGGGGAGTTGCCTGCTTTCTCAATCCCGAGCCTATTTCCCCTTTTATCGATTGCTTTCTGATCGGTGAGGCAGAAGGTATTCTTTCCTGTTTTTTTTCTCAATTTTTCAAAACCAATATGAGCATCGATGACGACCGCCCTCGGTTTTTGAAAGTCCTTGCCCAAAATGTGCCGGGGATCTATGTGCCGCAATTTTTCAAGCCCGGCTATCACACCGATGGAACGCTCCGTTCCTTTGAACCTACCTGTGATGTGCCGAAAAAAATAGAGCGCATTTTCATTAAAGATCTTTCGCAGTTTGCAACCACAAGTACCATCTTGTCCCCGAATGCGGCTTTCAACCGATCCTTCTTGATCGAGATCGGCCGGGGCTGTCCACGTGGATGCCGGTTTTGCAGCAGTGGGTATGTTTACAGGCCGCCAAGATTCAGACCGTATCAAGTTCTTGAAAAGAGCCTCAAAGAGGCCGATTTGCTGACCGATAAAATCGGCCTGGTCGGCACCGGCATTTCAGATTTCCCGGAAATCGGGGAGTTGTGCGACCGGCTACTGCAAAGGGATGCAAGGATATCTTTTAGCTCCTTAAGAGCCGATGCCCTCACCCCCGGGCTGTTATCTGTTCTAAAGAAAAGCAAAACAAAAACCGCAACCATCGCCCCGGACGCGGGGTCAGAACGTCTTCGCCGGGTCATCAACAAGAATATGACCGAAGATGAAATACTTAAGGCCACCGAAACCCTCGTCGAAAACGGTGTTTTAAACCTAAAGCTCTATTTTATGATCGGGCTTCCAACGGAAACAATGGATGATGTCGATGCGATGATTAAACTGTGCAAACAGATCAAACACCGGTTTCTCATGGTCGGCAGAGCGAAGAAACGTGTGGGTCTCATCACGATCAGTCTGAATTCTTTTGTCCCAAAACCGTTTACACCCTTTCAGTGGGTGGGTATGGATGACTTGAAGATGTTGAAAGATAAGATCAAACGGGTTAAATATGGGCTGAAAAAAGTTGCCAACCTGCGTGTTCATGCAGATGTCCCCCGATGGGCCTTTATTCAGGCCCTCTTTTCGCTGGGGGATCGCCGGGTTTCGAATATTTTAACCCTGGTCAATCATAATGAGGGGAATTGGGCAAAAACACTTAAAGCATCACCGGTAAATCCATACTTCTATGTGTCAAGGGACCGCGATCTGGACGAAATGCTCCCCTGGGATTTCATCGATCATGGCATCGATAAGGCGTTTCTTGCAACAGAGTATAAACGGGCGATGGAAGGGAGGGTATCTTCACCCTGTCCCATGGTCCCATGTAATATATGTGGTGTATGTGGGGCGGCGGCGCATAAAAAAGGGGCAGCGCCCTGTTCAGACCCTGCCCCTTTAGCCATTCTTTGATTGAGTTTGTTCGAATCACCCGTTTGACGAGCCAATTGAGGCAGGTTTGGGAGTGACCCGCCTTTAAGCTTGATTCATCGGAATTTAATGGACGGTAATTTCGACGGCACCTTCCATCGAATCTTTGAACGGGACGGCAATTTTCAGAAGACCGTCTTTGTAGTTTGCTTTTGCATCTTTTGCTTTTACCGGACAGCAAAAGGCCATTGTCGCCACATATTCAAAATCTTCTCTAGCAGCTGACAAGCTGAAGCTATCGTCAAGCATCCGGAGTTTGATATCTCCTTTTTTTACTCCAGGGATCGAAACTTCGAGATTCAAATGGGAATTATTTTCATCGACATATGAACAAACGTCTGCAGACTGTTTCATTTTTTCTTCGGTCATGATAATCACCTCCTTGCAGTGGAGTCGGAAAAATGATAATTCTATAAAAAGATCAAAATGTTTGATATTATGTTTTCGCCTGTCAAAGGCTTCTATGTTTTAATATTAATGCAGTTCAAAAAAAAAGCAAGGAGACCGGGGTTTGGATCAACCACGACCTTTTACATCAACATCAACAAAAAAGGAGGATACTCAGATGAGAGAAGTAGTTCACCAATCACAAATTACGATCACAAGAGAGAAAGGGCCCACCCGCAAAGCAGAAATTAAAGGATTTGGTGAGCCGGTTTTTTATGGTGTTCATGGCGGCATCAAGAAGTTTTACCGGGTTGAGCCCGAGGAGGAGCACGCAGCGACTTTGGATCACATTGTGGGTGCGGTTGGAGGGTGAATGATGGGAACACTGGCCGCGGTGCTGGCCGGCAAAAAGATTCGAACCTTCCAAGATCGGTATAGGGCCGACGTCACCGGTGATATTGAGGATGTCGAAGGGGTGCTGAAAATCACGCGAATTGATGTTCGTTATCAGTTAAAGCTGCCGGAGGAACAAAGAGAGGATGCCCGCCAGGCGCTGGATTCTTATCTCCATTTATGTCCAGCGGCGCAAAGCGTTATCGGATGCATCAAAATCAACCATGAATTGAACATGGAAGATTTACCTGAATAAACTAGGGGTTTACTCAGGTTTCGCATTCCCTCAAAATTCGAGGTGCCTGGGCGTTCGAGGGAAGGGGATTACATCGCGAATGTTGGTAACCCCGGACACCATCATGAGAAAGCGCTCAAATCCCAGACCGAACCCTGAATGGGGCGCAGTCCCAAAGCGACGGATATCCAAATACCACCAGTAGTCATCTCGGTTCAGGCCGGATTCATCGATGCGCTGTTTCAGTACAGCAAGACGTTCCTCACGCTGGCTGCCACCGATCAGCTCGCCGATCCTCGGCACCAGCAGATCCATTGCGGCAACGGTAGTGTTGTCCTCGTTTAAGCGCATGTAAAACGGTTTAATCTGTCTCGGGTAATTGTAGACAATCACCGGTTTTTTAAAGTGTTTCTCACATAAAAAACGTTCGTGTTCGGTCTGAAGATCGGTACCGAAATCGACCGGAAACTCAAAAACGTCACCTGATGCTTTTAAAATATCGATCGCTTCACCGTACGGCAACCTGACATAGGATTCGTTGGCAATAATTTCAAGCTGTGTCATGAGGGTCTTATCGACAAACCGGGAGAACAGTTCGAGATCTGATCCGCAATGGTCAATCACATGGGCGGTCAGATTCTTTACGAGTTCTTCGCCCAGGTCCATGTTGTCCTTCAGGTCTGCAAAAGCCATCTCCGGCTCGATCATCCAAAATTCCGCTGCATGCCGGGGTGTGTTGGAGTTTTCTGCCCTGAATGTCGGACCGAAAGTATAGACGTTTCCGAGGGCACAGGCAAACATCTCTGCCTCCAATTGACCCGAGACCGTCAGATTGGCCTCCTTACCAAAAAAATCGGCTTCGAATAAATGGTCTGCTTCTTTTGGCCCCGTTGAAACGGGTGGGAGGGTAGTCACCCGGAACAATTCACCCGCCCCTTCGCAGTCTGAACCGCTTATAATCGGGGTGTGGAGATAATAAAATCCCCGGTTACGAAAAAATTGATGAACGGCAAACGCACTTTCAGAACGGATGCGAAACAATGCGCCGTATTTGTTTGTACGAGGTCTCAGATGGGCGATTGTTCGAAGAAATTCGTCGGAATGGCGTTTTTTTTGCAGCGGATACGATTCTGTATCAACATGGCCAATCACGCGCATATCGCTAGCTCGAACCTCCCATTTTTGCCCTTTGCCGGGAGACGGTATCAGTGCGCCTGTCACTTCTACGGCCGCCCCTGTGTTCACCTCCTCGAGGATTTCATAAGCAGAATTGGAAGCGTCCACAATGATCTGAATATTTTTCAGACACGATCCATCATTGACCTCTAAAAATGAAAATCCCTTGGCATCGCGTTTGGTGCGGACCCAGCCTTTGATGAGAATCCGGTCGTTGTCGGTTTTGCTATTTAGAGCCTGTGCGACAAGTGTGCGCTTCATCGGAATTAAATTGAACAGTGGGTTAAAATCATTTAATAGCTCAAATTTTGCATCTTTGACTTAATAATTAGCAATACTTTTTTTCTATATCAACGGTTTTTCCAAATATTTAATCACAACCTGAAAAAGGTAAAATCTTTTTCCGCGGCAGGCATCATAGTTTACCCTTGCAAAAAAACCGATGGCGGGGTTAAATCGGGTTTATATGGGATCCATCTTGGAAAGGAAAGATCAACCCGGTTCAAAACGAATGTCCCAGCCAATGAGGTTGATATGAGGCTTTGCAAAACCTGCGTTCAGTCATTGTCCGAAGATACTGCCACCTGTCCCAACTGCGGCAATGAGGTCGGGGAAGGGATAAAATATATCGACGATTACCGAATCCTGGAGGTCCTTCACGAAACCCATTCCAGCATCCGTTGCCGGGCCATAAAGGATGAAACCGACACGCCGGTAATGATTCGCCTCTTTACACCCCGCTCCGGCGTCGATGAGAAAGTGGCTGCCCGCCTGAAACAAGAACTGGAAGAACTCAAAAGACTGCCGGAAGCCTATTTTGTGCAGCATTACGAGATCAAACGTTCTTCCGACGATTTATGGTACAGGGTCAGCGAATGGATTAATGCGGAAAGCTGGGGAGGTTTGTTGGCTTCAGGGCGTCTTCAGGATTTCCGGGTCGCTTTTGATCTGTTTTACAGAATCGCCTCTATCCTTGAAGGGCTCCACCAGATCGGTCATATTATTCCCCATCTGATCCTGGACGACATCATCGTGATCGAAGGGGAAAAGGAGACGCTGGACGTCAAAATCGATTACAAGCTCTCCCGATTTCTCGATGCCCAGATGGACCGGCCCGGCCCGATGTTAAAAAAACTTCTGACCTGCCACCCGGATATCCTCAATCAGCAGCCCCTTGATATCAGAAGCGATATATGGTCATTGGGTAAGATTTTTGTAGAACTCCTCTCAGCTGACCTGGAAACATGTGATTTGACGGTAATCCCTGAAGAACTTGCCCTGCCCCGTGAAGTCGCAACCCTGATCAAGGTCATGTTGGCGGAAGATCCCAATCTGCGTCCCCGCAGCATGGCAGAAGTAGCGGAAATTCTCTCCGATGTGAAGGATGCAGATATCAAAGCCGCAAAAAAGAGCCGGATAGAGTCAACGCCTGCGCCGGTAAAAGAAGTCAGAGGGCTAAAGCGAAGGGTCAGTTTCCTGGCGGCTGCACTGGCCGTACTGATTATTGTTGCCGGCCTGGGCTGGTATTATTTCAGTTTTAAAAAGAAAGATCAGCAGGCTGTCTTTCTGGATTTCGCCAATCAATACGCAGGTTCCGTCGCTTTTGTCATGGTTGAATACCATTTGAAGGAAGGCGAAAAATCCATCTATCAAAGCCGAACGGAAGGTACGGCCTTTTTGGTCGATGAAGACGGATACATGCTAACCAATCGTCATGTCGCCTGTCCCTGGTTGGAAGACAGACGACTGCAGGCCATCGCCAATCAATTCAGACTGGCTCAACGACCGCTTCGTTTTGATTATCGTATGTTTTTATGGTTTGAAGGGGAAAGAGCCTTCAAGCGTTTGCCGGTATCGGCCGGCAGTGTTGATCTGAATGACACATATTTTCTTGAATCGGCTTTCAAGTCGGACCAACCCCCTAAGGTGGGGATTGCCGGCGTTGCCAGGCCGCCGGTGAAGACCCGGCAACTGCTTCAATCCCCCTTGAAGAATGATTTTGCTGTTCTCAAAATCGATCAGGTGCCTGAAGGGCTGATACCACTTCCCCTGGACGATCAGATGAAGGCCCTGGAAATTCAGAAACTTTCACCGGTGATGACCCTGGGATTTCCACTCGGCAGCCAGACCCAGGAGCGGACGGTTAACGTCAGCGTAACCACAGGGCATGTCCGTCGTTCCTTTGAAAATATGATCCAGGTGGATACCTCCATTTATAAAGGAAACAGTGGCGGGCCGATCATTGACCTTAGCGGAAAGGTCATCGGGATCGCATCTGCAGTGGCGGTAGATATGGCACTAGCCCCGGTGCCGGTGCTCACTCTATTGTCGGACATCGGAATGGTCCTGCCGATCACCAAGGCAGCAGTGTTCCTTAAGGACCTGAAAGCCGGCCAAGTCAAATGGAATGGCGTTCTCGACCTATCCGTTGAAACCAAAATAAAAAAGATCACCGAACTCGCCTCCCAGAAACGATGGACAGAAGCCCAGGATCGGGCGGATAAGGAACTTGAGCAGAGTTTCGGCCCTCTGCTGGTCATGGCAGCCGGAATTATGCACTTTTGTGCCGGGGATGATGAAGGGGCCAGGCGTCTTTTTAATCAGGCCCTGTCGATGGACGATCAGAATGATCGGGCAAAGTTTATGCTCTATCTTAGTGATTGGCTGGCCGATCAACCGGATCCTAACCTCCACCAACAGGAACTGCTGTCCCTGGATTGGCGATCACCTTCTGAATTTTTTGGTCACCTGACCCGGATTCTTGAAGAACGCGTCGATGTAACTAGCGCGACAAAAGGCGGGTATTCTGAGGAAGAAATCGGTTGGCTTTATTACGTGGCCGGGCTCATGAAGGAAAAACAGGGGAAACCGATCGAAGCGGAGCAGTTGATGAGAGAAGCCGTCCTTGGGACCGATAAGGAAGATTGGCTCTTTTTTATGGCCCTTTCTCGACTGGATCGGATTCAGAGTCAACGACTTGCCGGCTTCAAAGGCGTTGAGGAAAAAGCCGCTTTTCAATCGGAACTAGTGGTTTTTATGGAGTCATTACAGCAAAATCAAACCGAAAAGGCGAAGCAAAAAGCTGAGCTTTTACCGCTGATGAACAGAATTAAACAGGCCGGCATCGACCTAGGAGAAAAACAGGCGATTCTAAAAGAGATCCTCAAAAAGGTTACCACCAAGGGGAATACCTTGGCCGGACTGGTTTTCTACAGTGCGCTGAATGAATCATGGGACGAGGCGCTCCAATATGCCCGATCATTTCTTGAGATAAACGGCCGGGAAAATGCGGAACAATTAAGTATCGGATTACTCGAACCCGAGATTCTCTATCATATCGGCCGGCAGGAGGAGGCAAAGGAGGTCCTATCGCAGTTCACCCGCCGAACAAAGGATCCATGGTACCGGAGAATCGGCGAGTCCCTCGTGGCAGGGGAGGAAAAGCCGACACTGACAGATCAAGCCGGGGAGAGCCCCGAATATCTGTTGACCGTCCATGTCGCTCTCGGTTTTTGGGCAGAAGGATCGAAGGAGAAGGAGAAAGCCATTAATCACTACCAAGAGGCGCTGGAGACCTATATGGACGATCGATTTGAATACCAGTTTGCCCGGGAGCGGATCCAGCGACTGAGATAAAGGGATTTTTCAACCGAATAAAATCGATGAAAAAAAGTTATATCGGCCATCTCCAAATACCCGTGAAACGTGTCCATTTGGAGTTGACGAATATTTGTGAATTTAATTGTCAATTTTGTCCGAAATCGAAAATGGCACGCGCTTTCGGATCGATGGAAACCGGGTTTGCAAGCCAGATTATCTCCGAACTGGGTGAAAAGGGGGTATGCGAAAAAATAACTCTGCATGTAATGGGTGAACCCACACTCCATCCCGATTTTTTTCAAATCCTCGACCATGCGAAAAAAGAAAACGTCAAAATAGGCTTGACGACCAACGCGGCCAGTTTGGGGCGCGATATCGGCCTGCGTCTGATGGATTATGATCTTCACCAGTTGGATATTTCTCTTCAAACACCGGATAAAAATTCTTATGCTTTAAGAAATGCGGGTTTTTTAACCTTTGATCATTATCTTAAAGGAATTTTTGGTTTTTTCTCATCCTATCGACAAAAATATCCGAATACGATTATTAAATTTCGTTTTCTGGTCACCCGTTTCCGTCAAAAGGATATGGAAAATAAAATCGGAGCGATCAATGCGATCTCTTCAACAGAGGAGCTCCGGAAAACATTTCAAAACTGGGCAGACCGGATTTATGACCTTTTGAGCATACCCGAGGCACAGCGGGCCTATGCAATGGAGCGCCTTGGGAAAATTGTCAGCTACAAGTGGAATGTCGTTGAAATTGCCCCCAATCTGTTTTTTGAGACCTATCTTTTAAATAACTGGGGGCAGGCTTTTAGTGACGGGAAGATACACAATGCCTGGGCCGGGCACTGTTTTGGAATGAGGGATCACTTTGGGATCCTCTATAACGGCGATCTGATTTTGTGCTGTATCGACTATGACGGGCAAACCGTCCTGGGCAACCTTCGTAGTACCTCACTGGAGGATATTCTTTCCTCAGATAAATTGGGGGAAATAATCGCCGGGTTCAAAAGATATCGGCTCGTCCACCCCTATTGCAAACAATGCCTGGGGAGCCAATCGGTTGCTGCCTGGGCTTTTAAGCCGATCATTTCAGTGATGGGTCTGCATTTGCTCAAACCGTTTCTCTACCATCGAACTCGCGTTTTCAGATAAACGCTTAATCCCCAACCCGGACAAGCCGGAATTGACTATTGATAATTGAATATTTGTGGATGTCGCTCGCGCAGCGCAGGCGCCGCGTGTCGCTCCGTCATTTTTATGATCGTTATTTTTATAATCGATCCGCCGCAGGCGGACCTTAAATAGTGCCTGAACGAAAAGTTTTGATATTTATTTGGTGGTGTTCGCAAAAATTAAAATTCATAAAGTCAACAGTGTCCCCAGTTGATCAAAAGTATGCACAACGATGAAAATGGTAGTCTTTTCATGATTTTCAGAAGCACTTCTCCCCTAGTCACCTTGTTTTTATTATATCAGAGCCGATCGATCTGAGCATTGGTGCTTTTCCCTGGCATCTTTTCGCCGTCGCAAATCAGCGGTTAAAATCCATACCCTTTTGGATCATTCAGGTTACCTGCCGGCTTTTGTATCCATAACCGATGGTAAAACTCACGAAACCAAGGTGGCAAACTCCATCAACCTAACGTTCCTAACCTCCTCCCTGGTATCGTATGGAAACGCGGGGCAACAGATTGAAGACGATTTCGAAGCCTATTTCACCAGCCTGAACGCGCTGATCGGCGGTGTCGGGACCTGGACCTTAACCAATATTTTTGCGGGCACGACGAGTTATTCCTTGCTTGGAGGCATCATCACGGACCCGCTCTTTTGCGGCAACCCGGGAGACACTTGTTGGGTCTGAATTGGCAGGGCTTGTTGGGCTGTGGATAAGAAAGAAAGAGTTGAAAATATGACTATTTAATTCGGTTTTTCAAAAATGCCTTTAGGCAAACCATTATTCTGCAAAGTTTTATTTGTGCCATAAGAAAATGTTTCGTAAGAACCTATAGAGAGGAGGGGCAAAATGAAAAGACTGATTCCCTTGATGTTAATCTTAATTGTGTTCGCCACCCAATCTGCTTTCGCAATTGCATACAAGGCGATCTTTCTGGGCGACTTGGGAGGAAATTACAGCCAGGTCTATTAAGGTATCAACAACTTAGGGAATGTGGCTGGACAACTTCCTTTGAGCGGAGGTCAACAACATGCTTTTTTCTATGAAGGAACTATGAATGATTTGGGCACCCTGGGTGGCGATTTCAGCTTGGCCTACGGCATCAACAACGATGGATATGTAATTGGCGAGTACACTGCAGGTCTCGCCGCGAATATGGCAGTATTTTTGATCAAGGACAAGGGACAAGATGCGCTTCACAATGCGTTTAATCCATGATGTCAGCCGCTCTGTGCAGACCTTTATCTATCACTACCATCCAGTTCCCGTCAGCACATCGGAAACATTCCAAAGGCATTATCAACTACTGGCTACTGAAGGTAGCGACGATTTTCAGGAAATTTTCAGACCTGAGCTCATTCGCTATTTGAAACCCACCCGGAGTGGCAGGTTGAAGGTATGGGAGAGTGGCTGCTCTTTTACCGTCGCAGCACACTGGTTAAACCATCCAAGTTCAAAGACTTTGTTACCGAATCCATGACTATTGCAGACGCTTTCTTTAAGGCGGCAAAACAAACAGGGGCCTCTGATGGCGATCATTGAGAGATTGGCCGAGCGACACATTATATGGTATCTGTCTCATTTTTTATGTTTGAAAAACCTTGATTGTTAACCGCATTGTTTTTTGATTATTATCAGTGTACACTTGGGCAAACATTCTGCACCCGGGTTTCGAATATCTGAAAACCCATCCTCGCTGCCCACGACCCACCCGTCGATATTATTCCTGTAGATGACATCGCCTTCTCCTTTGATGTAGTAAGAGAAAACGATTATACAATAATTTAAAAGATCAAACTGAAAATAGCGAAGGTCTTGATTTGGAGGGTGAATTAAAAGAACTCAATCTCTAAAACATACTTTTTCTAATTCTCATCCAGCACCGCTTGAAGTACCCCACACTCCATGCAGATTTTCATCTTTTCACGCCAGCTTCTCTGATCCTCGCCCGCACAGATTGTCCCGTTGATAAACCAGCAAAATTTTCCGGCATGAAACTCCCAGGCCGGACATTTCTTTTTTTGATCTGCGGTGCATTTTTTTATCACCCAGCAGTTCCTTGTCCTAGTTTTATTCTGTTTTGTACGAGAGATCAGAAAATAAATCTGTCTTTCCACGGAAACAGGGACAGAACGCCATCCTTGCTCATAACTATGGATTGCCTTTATGGATGTTCCAAGCAGTTGAGCAATCTGTTTCTGTGTTTTGTTCAGTCTCTTCCGGAAATGTTTAAATTCCTGTTTGTCCATCATGACCTCCCACCGCTGTTTAAGTCTTCTTTATCATGAAGATACCATAAAAAATAAAAGTCCACGACGGAATATTGCCGGATCGGGAATTTCTTCAGGCTTATTAAGAATATGGAAGATTGCAATAATTGTGCCATTGTATATTGTTTCATGTTACAAAATATAACTTGACAACTAAAACTATACCATCCTGATATTATTATAAATATATTCAAATTGATCCCAGGATCGGGAACAACCGATGACCGGTGAACGCTATGTATGGGAGGCCAAACAAGAGCGGGAGGTGGTTAAATGACCTTCGGGGTCGGTGATATTACCATTCGCTTCATTTGCATGCCTTTACAAGCACGCCCTGATGCTTCCGGTGTGATTCATGGATATGCAAAAACCCTCCCCTATAAGAGTAAAGTCGATATAGATCGTTATATTTCATTTTTCGGTCTTCCGTTTTTATGATATTTTGACATTTTAATACAAATTCGATAGAATGCACATTGTAATTACAATGTTGCAGATTTCATGATGTACTGCACTTGTGAAGGTTCGGGAAGGTATTCCTCTCCATGGAAAACCCATCAAACCGACTCGATTAAATAGTACAAAGAAGAGGGGCAGACCGCGAAATATACTAAAGGGGAAAATATAATGAAAAAATGCGTTTTGCCCATCTGTGGAATTTTAGCGGTTGTTTTATTTATAGGGTTTAAAGATGCTTCCGGCCAAAATGATAATGACGCCATTGTAAAGGTCAAAATCAACAACGTTAAATGGTGGGCTTATAATATACAGCATGTGGATACCGTTAGACAACATGATGAGATTGTGGGCACTCATTTTGATATGTATGTTCTTGAGCCTGTTGTTACAGAAAAAGGAAAAGAAAATTTTAATATCGCCAAGTTGGTGCGGGAAATTAAAGCGTACAATAAAAATAATTACAATAAGGAGCCGCTAGTTTTCGCTTATATCGATATCGGACAAGCTGAAGATTGGCGCTGGTATTGGGGAGAAGATTGGGGAATCGGTAATCCGGAATGGATAGTTGCAACCGATCCCAATAAGTGGGAAGGGAATTTTCCAGTGGCTTATTGGTATTCTGAATGGCAGAACATCGTTATCTATGGCTATAGAGGAAGAAGTCATGTGGAAGAAATATTAAAGGCGGGCTTTGATGGCATTTATATGGACTGGGTAGAGGCCTTTTCTGACGAAGATGTGATCGCCAAAGCCGATAGCGATCGCATAAATACCGCAGGCGCCATGTTTGATTTTATCGCTAAAATTAGAAAGTACGCGCGTATTCAATCTCAACATGCCAATCCAAACTTCTTAATAGTCGCTCAAAATGCATCTGATTTGCACCAAAAAAATCCTGCACGTTACGAAAACCTGATGGATGCAATTGCATTGGAGGCAGTTTGGTATGATGGTGATGGTGGATTTGATCATTGGCCTGATCCGCTTGGATACAACATATTAACAAACGATCTATACCCGGGGTGGACAGAAGAGGTATTGTCTCATCTAAAAGACATTAAGGGGAAAATGCCGATTTTTATCGCCGAATATGCGCAAAATCTGGGTGGGAAAAATTATGCACTTAAAGTGTACAATGAGCTTGCCTCACAGCACGGATTTATCCCCTATTGTACAAGGAGATCTCTTGATAGATTATCCAAAACACCTTACCCGCGAGGATATGATCCTAAAGATTATTAACTCAAGTTTCGCACCTGATATTTTAAGGAAAGCCGCATCAGGTGTAGGGCAAAAAGATTGATATCAATCTCCATTTCTTCCTTTTCAAACAATTCATTGATCAGGATAGCGATGGAATAGGGTTCTTCGCCCATTGAACAGCCGGCCGACCAGATTCGCAGAGAAGGATCAGCGGTATTCTTTTTTTGATAAACAATCTCCGGGAGGACTCTGTCTGCAATATATTCAAAAGCCAGTGTATCTCTAAAAAAACGGCTCACATTGATGGTCAATACATCGATTAGATGATCGAGTTCATCGGATTGCTTTTTTAAATGGAGGAGATATTCAGGATAGGTTTTGCATGATGTGGCAGAGAGCCGCTGGTTAACCCGGCGCTCAATCATGGAAGTACGATATCCTGAAAAATCAGACCCTCTATTTTCCTTTAGATAATTGATGACAGATTTTAGGTCATCCTTCATGTCAAAACAATATACCTTGATTCGATCTGAAAAGTCAAATTTAACAGTCAATTACGAATGAATTTATTGGATATTCAGATCAATTTGGGTATTACTCTCCGATGATCTTTACCAAAGCCCTTTTCCGTCTTCCACCATCAAATTCCCCATAAAATATTTGTTCCCAAGGACCAAAATCGAATTTCCCGTCGGTAACCGCCACCATCACCTCACGTCCCATAATCTGCCGCTTCATATGCGCATCAGCGTTGTCTTCACCCACGTTATGTTGATACATGGATATCGGTTCATGGGGGGCCAGTTTTTCCAACCATACATCGTAATCATGGTGGAGACCCGATTCATCATCGTTGATAAACACCGAGCTTGTGATGTGCATGGCGTTGCAGAGGACAAAACCCTCTCTGATGCCGCTCTCTTTTAAACACTTCTCAACATCAGGTGTAATATTGATAAATGCGCGCCGCCCGGGCGCGTTGAACCACAGTTCTTTTCGATAGCTTTTCATTTTTCTCCTCCCCTTTACCTATCCGGATAAACTAGAATTAAAAAAGAATTTCTATAATCTCATTTTTTTTAACAACTGGTTTGCTGCTGTCAGCATTGGGTCCCATACCGGCCCAAACGGCGGTGCATAGGCCATGTCGGCCTGGCTGAACTGTTCGACGGTCATATGGCAGTGAAGAGCGACGGCCGCTGCGTTTATCCGGTGGGCGGTCCCTTCTTTTCCCACCATCTGAACTCCCAGGAGCCGACCCGATTTGCGGTCGCCGACCATCTGAACATAGATTGTGGATGACCCGGGGTGCGCATGGGCCCTGGAACCTGATTTAATTGTAACTTCAACCGGCTCAAAATCAAATTTTTTCGCTTCTTCTGCATGAAGACCTGTACGCGTTACTTCGAGATCGAACAGTTTGAATACCGCTGTCCCGACCACACCCGGCAGGTTGGTTTTCCGACCACAGACGCTATCCGCCGCGGCCCAGCCCGCACGGTTAGCTCTTAACGCCAGTGGGATCCATACTTTCCGACCGGTTACGACATGATATGCATCTGCACAATCCCCTGCCGCAAAAATATTTTTATCAGAGGTTTTGAGCCCTTTGTCGACTGAAATTGAATTGCTCACGCCAAGTTCGATATTCGCGTTTGCCGCAAGAAGGCTGTCGGGTGTGATGCCGATGGCCACCAGCACCATATCGGCTTCAAGCTTAAGATCAGCGCAAACAACCGTAAGGCCTTTGTTAGATTTTTCAATTCTTTCCACAACGTGACCGGGGTAAAGATGGACACGATTCGACTCGACTTCTCCTTTTACCACGTCAGCCAGCATTTCATCCATCCATGGCAGAAAAACAGGTCGTGATTTAACCATGTAAACCTCTATGTTTAAGGCGCGAAGCGCCTCGACCATCTCAAGGGCGATAAACCCCATCCCGATAACCACCGATTTTTTAACGCGGTTTGATTTTATAAACTGTTTTATCTTTCTTCCGTCATCGAGGCTTTTAAGCTGCATGACCCCGGGAAGGTTAAATCCCGGCAGATTAGGCATGATCGGTGATGCACCGGTGGCGATTAACAGTTTATCAAAAGAAAACTCAAAATTTTTTCCTTTCAAAGAAGTGCCGGTAACCGTTTTATTGATTCTGTCAATCGCTTTCGCGCAGTGCCCTGTCAGAAGATGTATGCCTTGTTTCTCCCTGAAAATATCAGCCTTCCTCACCACCAGGTCTTCAATTTCCCGCTTGGGGTCCGCGATATTATACGGCATCCCGCAGGCGCTGTAGGAAACGTCAGTGGTTTTTTCGAAAACAGTCACCTTTAAATCAGGCCGGAGTCGTTTCGCCCGGCTTGCCGCACTCATTCCTGCCGCGTCACCACCGATGATCACAAATTCCATGGGTTGCTCCTTTGGGTCGATTTTTCACTTTTTGTATAACTCTTTTTCAAAATACGGGCAAGATCAGTTTTTCGACCCGAAGCCTTGAAGCAGGTTACATTCGTTTTCAAAACCGACCGTTCATCCGAAAAAGTGGATGGGCGATTTCATTTGATTTTTGCTCTTGAAAAGGCAAGATAGGTGATATAATAGGTGATATAAAAGGAATATATGAGAAATATTTTGTTTTTGTGATAATATCCATGTTTCATGGATCTATATCAAGGAGCGATTACATTTTTGTAATCCAGTAACACAACCATTAACCCCAAAGGAGGTAAAACGATGAAACCTTTCAAATTATGTGCATTGATTGCGGTGGCCGGATTTATTTTTTCTGGTATGGCCTTTGCCGGAACATTGGATGATGTGAAAGCAAAAGGGTTTATCCAGGCCGGCGTTAACGGCGATCTGTTCGGCTGGGGAAAACCGGATGAAAAA
>Ga0255053_10000152_pt1 | contig 35782 bp, 37 predicted proteins | sample JV7_2_22_MG_FD_188635 | JGI IMG/M metagenome (GOLD analysis project Ga0255053, IMG submission 188635) | Seawater microbial communities from Jervis Inlet, British Columbia, Canada - JV7_2_22 | ecosystem: Environmental > Aquatic > Marine > Inlet | place: Canada: British Columbia | collected... | reverse complement strand
CTAGACGCCGCGAATGACAAAACCATCGAACCCCGGAACCAGCCGCCTTGTCCTCGGTCTCGTGACCGGGTTGGCCGGGTTGTGGACGGCGGGTGTGGTCCTCGCTCCGTGGTTGGCGGCTCACGACTCCGTCCTCGGCGGGTGGCTGCGACTGCTCTACCGTCCCGGCTGCCACCAGATCAGCAACCGCTGCCTCGACCTCGGTTTCGGTCCGATGGCGGTCTGCGCGCGCTGCGCCGGGCTCTACCTCGGGGGGACCCTCGCCCTAATGTGGACCACGGTCCGCAACCACCCCTGCCGACCGCGCCCCGTCTGGCTGGCGGTAGTCGCCGCACCGACGATCCTCGACTTCGCCGCAGGCCAGGTCGGCCTCCCGATCCTGGGGAACTGGGCCCGTTTCGCTGTCGCCCTTCCGTTAGGTCTGTTGGCGGGCCTCTACCTCGGCGACGCGTTGATCGAGATCGTTCGGCTCAACTCCGCAAAAGAAAAACAGGAATATCACGGTGAGGATTCGGTAGGATAGAGCGACCATCAAGGAGGAGAATATGAATCAGGCACCTTCGATGCTCAAACCCGCTCTGATTTCGGGCGTCGCCTTTGGAGTCGCGGGCTCCATCCCTGTCGTCAACTGGATCAACTGCGCCTGCTGCGCCCTCATCATTGGTTGCGGGTTTTTCGCAGCCTTTCTGTACTCGAAGGACAGCCGCGCCGCCGGCTTTGCCTTCCGGCCCGGCAATGGCGCAACGGTCGGGCTGGTCGCCGGTCTGATCTACGGAGTCATATCCGGCATTCTCGGGGGCATCATCAGCTCCGCCGTCGGCATGGGAGACTGGCAAGAAGTCATCGACCAGATCCAGATGAGTGGCGCGGACATCGACCCGGAGGTCCTTGAGGGAATAACCCACTTCATGGAGAGCTCCGGCGGGTTGATGATGATCTTGATCGGTCTATTTTTCGCTCTCGTCCTGGGAGCGATCTTCGGCACCATCGGCGGCCTCATCGGCGGCTCGGTCTTCAAGGTGGAGCCACAGCCTCCGGTGCACGAGCAGGCTCCGCCACCACCACCACCGGTCGGCTGATCGAGTTCCTGAGCGACGGATAGCGACATTACGGAGGTCAAGATGGAAGCAACCTCGTCCACCCCGCCCCCACCCACGGCGCCGACAGCGGCCGCCCCGATTCCCTGGGAGGACCCGGCGCGTACAAGCACAGTCGAACGATTTGTCGAAACAGTCAAGCTGCTCGCCACCCGACCGGGCGAGGCCTTTGCAGGCATGCCAACCACGGGTGGCATTGGTTCGCCGCTGCTCTATGCGATCGTCGTCGGATGGATCGGGATCGCCATCGCCGTCGTCTGGAATATGCTTTTCCAGGGCATGTGGATCCCGTTCATGGGTGGCGGAGAAGAAGCGGCCATTATGGCGGGTTTCACCGCCGCCTGGGCAGTCGGCCTGATCATCCTCGCCCCGGTTTTCGTCATCATCGGCGTCTTCATCAGTGCGGCGGTCCTGCACTTGATGCTTATGATCGTCGGCGGCGCCAACAACGGGTTCGAGGCGACGGTTCGTGTCGTCTGCTACGCCCAGACCGCCCAGCTCGCCTCGATCATCCCCATCTGCGGGGGTCTGGTCTCTTTGGTCTGGGCCATTATTCTCTACGTCTTTGGTCTCGCCGCCGCCCACCGCACGACCCAGGGCAAGGCAGCGCTGGCCGTGGCGCTGCCGGTGGTCCTGTGCTGCGCGTTCATGGCGGCGTTGATGTTCATGGGTGTCCTGGCCGGAGTCGCTGCCTCCCGGTGACAACCCGCCCAGCAACGAAGGAGGAGCGCCAGCTGGCGCTCCTGTGGTTGGCGGCAGCGGCCTCGGCTCTCGCCCTGAGGCCTCTGTGGCTGGCGATGACCCCCCTCCTCCGGCCGTGCGTTTTCCGCTCCCTCACCGGATTCCCGTGCCCGACCTGCGGCACGACGCGGGCGGCGACGGCTATCCTTGACGGGAATCTCATCGCAGCCTTCACCGCCAACCCAATCGCCGCAGCGGCGGGTCTCCTTTTTGTGGTTGGCGCGCCAGTGGCGACGCTGTGGGCCGTCGCCCAATGGCCGGTGCCGGTGCTGCCGACCCCCCTCCCCATGTGGGTGCGCATCGGAGCGGTCGTGCTCATCGCCGCCAACTGGCTCTATGTGATCACTACCCTCTGACGAGAGTTCTCGGCCGCCCCAAAAACTCTTTTGATATTGAGATTACGTTTCTATTAGTTTCAATTTCACAGTTGAATAATCTTGACAATGTAGGAAATCGAGCTTATTCTTTCTAGACGATATATGAATATGGTCATTCGGTAATGATTATTTCTATTTGTGAAAAAATGTACAAGGGGGTCGAGATGAGCCGTTCTCAATTGATTGTAGCGACCGTGCTGATCGGAGTGCTCGCTCTGAGCCTGGCCAACATGGCCACCGCAGCCAAGAAGCCGAAGGGCGTCGATCTTTATAAGGAGTACTGCAAGCCGTGCCATGAGGCTGACTCCGACAACGGCGAGTACACGCCGATGACCCTGATCCAGGACCAGTGGGATCGCTTCTTCGACGAGAAGTACGTCAACACCCACTCCGGAGTGCTGGACCCCAACCACGACAACAAGCCGGTCACCGAGGTCATCAGTGAAGACGATCTCGAGCTGATCAAGAAGTTCGCAGTCGATCATGCGGCTGACTCCGAACGGCCCATGACCTGCGGCTAGTTCGAATCTTACGGAAGGAGAGAACGATGATACGCAAAACGCTTGCAGTGTTTGGCATCACCCTGCTCTGCCTGACCACCGTTGCATTCACCGAGGACATGGAGGCCACCCAGGAGCAGATCAACGACCTCAAGGAAGAGGTCAAGGATCTCGAGAAGCGGGTCATGAAGAACGAGCGCAAGACCGCGCTCGATCGCATCAACTTCTCAGGCGACTTCCGCTTCGAGCTCAACTCGATCAGCTCGACCTATGACGACTACTTCAACGGCATGATGCTTCAGCGCGGGCTGGTCGACACCCTCTTCTTTTTCGGCGCCAACGGCCAGCCGCCGCAGTCGCCCGAAGAACTACAGGGCTACATCGCCCAGAACTACGCCAGCTACCTCTACTACCTCGACAACGTAGTCACCTTCGACTGGCTCAAGCAGGTAATAGGGTCATTCCCGCCCGAGGTGCAAGAGGGCCTCATGCAGCAGCTCCTCCCCCACACCTTCACCGAGGGCTACGACTACTCGAACGACATCCTCTACACCAACCGCCTGCGTCTGCAGATGAACGCCAAGGTGTCGGACAGCGTCGACTTCGCCGGCCGCCTTTCCATGTACAAGGCGTGGGGCGACTCGACCGGCGTTCAGACCTTCAACGGCTTCCCGACCTCGATCAACATCGACGGCACCACCGCGTCGGTTCCCAACTCGGACATCCTGCGGGTCGAGCGCGCCTACTTCACCTGGCATTCGCCGAAGTTCTACCTGTCCATCGGCCGGCGCCCCTCCACCGGCGGTGCACCGCTCAACTTCCGCAACGATGAGCCCCGAGGTGGTTCTCCGCTTGGGTCGGTGGTGAACTTCCAGTTCGACGGTGCCACCTTCGGTTGGCACATCAATGACAATTCCACCTTCCGCCTCTGCTACGGCGTCGGCTTCGAGTCCGGCTTCGGCAACGCCCAGGAGCTCCAGCGTCCCGCCGACCGGCTCAAGGACGCCTCCTTCTTCGGCATCAACTGGGACATCTGGAATACCGAAGACGTGTTTATCGAGTTGACCGCGCTGCGGGCGTTCGATGTCACCGATGGCTTCGGAGGCCTGGTGGTGCTGCCGGTCGACCCGGTCACCGGTCAGGACGTGCCGGCACCGATCGTGATGCGCTACGCACCGTCGGCCAACCTGGGCGACATCGACTGGGTGAGCCTGGTCGGTATCATCCACCCTGGCGCGTTCGATGTCTTCGCGACTCTCAGCTACATGCAGTCCGACCCCAACAACGTCACGACCCCGTTCGGCGGCCTCTTCTCCGACCCCTTCGAGACGCCTGAAAAGCAGGACGGATATGCGTATTACATCGGCGCACGCTACAACCTCCCCAACGACAAGACCAAGATCGGCCTCGAGTACAACTACGGCTCCGAGTACTGGTTCAATATGGCGGTGGCCGAGGACAGTCTCTTCGCGCCCAAGACTTCGGTCCGCGGCAATGTGATCGAGCTCTATCTCACCCACCGCATCAGCAAGGGCTTCATCCTCAAGCTCGACTACATGAAGTACGATTTCGAGTACTCGGGATCGGGTTGGCACATGGGCGCGCCCAAGGATCTCGACTCGACCCCGATCCTCGGCTTCCCCTCGCCTACCGACGCCGACCGGTTCCTGCTAGGCTTGCAGGCGCGATTCTGATCCTGAGAAAACGACTGAGGAGGAAACCATGATTCGGCGTACGATCACCCTGATGTCGCTGGTCGCCCTGGTCGCAATGCCGGTGCTCGCAGCCGATTACTCCCACAAGGAGTACTTCGAGCACTACGAAGGCACCACGACCTGTCTTGGATGCCACCAGGACGAGGCGGAAACCTTTTTCCACTCGCAGCACTACCAGTGGACCGGAGAAACTCCGGCGATCGTCAACGCCGAAGGCAAAGCCCTCGGCAAGATGAACACCATCAACGACTTCTGCACCAACCCGATCCCGGCCTGGATCGGCATCACCAAGAACTCTCGGGGAGAGATCCTCTCCCAGGGCTGTTCGAAGTGCCATGCCGGGCTCGGGAAGATGCCGAGTTCCGAGATGAGTCAGGAGCAGCTCGAGAACATCGACTGCCTCATCTGCCACGCTTCGGGATACAACCGAACCCTGGTCGAGAACGAGGACGGCAGCCTCGAGTGGAAGCCGATCCTGTGGAAGAACCAGGAGGGCCTCGACTCGGTCTCCAAACGCATCACGATGCCGAAAAGGACGAGCTGTCTGCGGTGCCACTCCGGCTCCGGCGGCGGGCCCAACTTCAAGCGTGGTGATATCGAGTACGCCCTTGCCGACACCGACCGCGAGTTCGATGTCCACATGGGCGCCGACGGCGGCGACATGGCCTGCATAGACTGCCATGCAGGTACCAGCCACCGCATGCGCGGCCGTGGCGTTGATCTCATGGGCTCCGATACACCCGAAAGACTGCAGTGCGGCGACGGCGTGTGCCACGAGGCCGCGCCCCACCAGAAGGAGCTGCTGAACCGGCACGCAAATCGCGTCGATTGCACAGTCTGCCACATCCCGGTCTTCGCCAAGGAAGACCAGACTGACATGGTCCGAGACTGGTCGACGCCTGCCTACAGCGAGGCAAAGGACAAGCACATCCCGACCTTCACTTTCGGCAGCAATGTCGAGCCCGAGATCACCTGGTACAACGGCACCGTGTGGGCGCAGCTGCCCGGCGTGCCCGTTACGCGGCGTGCGGACGGAGTGGTCGAGATGGTGGTGCCTCAGGGCTCGCGCACCGATCTGGAGGCGAAGCTCTTCCCGTTCAAGGTTCACCGCGGCAAGATGCCGGTGACGGTGGAGAGTCGCTGGATGCTGCCGATCAACGTCGAGGAGTTCTTCGCCGACGGCAACATCGACGGAGCGGTCCGCGAGGCTGCCCACGTGTTGTACGGCATCGAAGACTTCGAGTACGAGTGGGTTTCGGTGCAACGCCACATGGGCATCTTCCACGAGGTGCAGCCGGCCGACAACGCTTTGCGTTGCCTCGACTGCCACGGCCCCGACGGTCGTCTCGACTGGGCCGGCCTCGGTTACGAGGCGGACCCGCTGGCAGCGGTTCTCACCCCCTCTCATTGAGGCAATTCTTGAGATTTCAGGGCGGGCCTTCGGCCCCGCTTTTTTTGTACCAGAATCGTCATCATATTGAGACTGCTTCACTCATTCTTTCTGGAAATCGTCCTAACCGTTCCTATTATCGGTCATGAACAGCTGATGCGAATCCAGATACAAAACACAGTGAATTACTAACCATTGCATATATGGATCTTTCCGCATATGACCAAAATGACGGGGGCGAGCGGCTGGATATTCTGACCTTACCTTCCCTTTTCTAACCCGCATATCTCACCGGGTTTCGTCGCGAGGACGGCGAGGCGCCGTGGCCAGTGGGGTTTTCGACCTAGAGGTCCGGCCGGGGTCCCCAGTGCCGTCCGCCGATGGGGCTCGTGCGCCGAGATCAAGGCGCGAGGAGGATGTCGATTCCCGAGCATCGTCGACGACGAGCAACGACGAGATCGGCCACGACCCCCGTCGGCCCGAAGGGTTGCGGCGGCATGGCCCCGCCTTCGTCGTTGCCGCTCCTCGGCGATGAAGGACATCGCCGTCGTCGCGGCGCCTAGAATCCGGACCCATGGCGCCCGCAACGGACAGTGCTGGGGACCCCGGCCGGACCTCGCAGGGCGCGGAGCGCGTACTTGCGGTACGTCGAGCACCCCGAGGCGAGAAAACACCGCTGGGTGCGGTGCATCGCCGGCCGCAGCAGGAAGCTGGTGAGATATGCGGGCTAAAGCCCCGCCGTTCGCGGCGGGACCTTTTTTGTTGGAGAGATGTGTCAGATGACGGTGCCGTCGGGCACTACTCCGTTCTTCTCCACAACCACGATGCCGTCCCTTATTGCCCAGCCGTCGCCATCGGCCTCCTCGACCCCGGCTTCGTTGCAGATGCGCACATTGCGGCCAATGCGGGCGTTCTTGTCGATGATCGCGTTGGAGATCTCACAGCCCTCCCCCACCCCGACCGGTGGCTCGCCCGGTTTCGGGTCGGGATAGTAGGCGTCGACGCCCATGATCAGGGTGCGACGGATCGTCGACCGATTGATGACGGCCCGGAGACCGATCACCGAGTCCTCGGCCACCGAATTTTCGACTCGTGAGCCGTCACCGAGCAACACGTGGTCGAAACGGCAACCGTGGAGCCGGGCTCCGGGGAGGTACCGTGGCCGGGTGTAAATGGGCCACTCGAGATCGTGGAAAGTGAAGGGTGGCTCGGTCTGCACCAGATCCATGTGGGCGTCGAAGAACGCACGAATGGTCCCGATGTCGCGCCAGTAGCCCTTGAAGAAGTGGGCCTGGACCCTGCGCCGTGAGATCTCGGCGGGGATGATATCGCCGCCGAAGTCGACGAGGTCGTTGTCGAGGGCCTCGGCGAGCGCCTCCTTGCGGAATATATAAACGCCCATCGACGCGATGTACGGCAGATCGGCCGGCACGCCCTCGGCCTCGAGCAGGCTCGACGCCACCTCCATGCCCGCCCGCTCGTCGGGCGTCGACGGTTTTTCGCGAAATTCGACGATCCGGCCCGATTCGTCGACCATGGCCGCCCCGAAACCGGCGATCTCCTCCCCGGAGCACGGTTTGACGGCAATCGTGATGTCGGCACCGTTTTCGACGTGGTCGCGGAGGAGCTGTCGATAATCCATGCGGTACATGTGGTCGCCGGAGAGGATCAGCACATGGTCGCCGCGAAGCTGTCTGAAGACGTGGAGGTTGTGGCGTACCGCATCGGCGGTACCTTGGAACCAGGACTGCTCGGTCGGCGTCTGCTGGGCGGCGAGGATCTGCACGTAGCCTCGTGAGAATGCGTCAAAGCGATAGGTTCGCCCGATGTGCCGGTGGAGCGAAACCGAGTTGAACTGGGTCAGCACGTACATCCGCTCCATGCCCGAGTTGATGGAATTGCTGATTGGAATGTCGATGAGCCGGTACTTTCCCGCCACCGGCACCGCCGGTTTGCTGCGGCGCATGGTCAGCGGCGCCAACCGCGAGCCCCGCCCGCCACCGAGAATCAGAACCGTGACCTCGTGACCCAACTCTTCCACAGCGCTCATCCGCCCCTCCACTCGAAGATCTGTGGCCAGTGTAGCTTGAACACCCTGCGTCGGGAAGCTGACTTTCGGGCCGTTGACGACCTTCAACCACCCCCACGCAACGCCGCCGCCGTTAGGGGCAGGAGGCCGTCCGCGCCCAGAACCCGGGGCCCCGATTCCCGCATCTTGAGCGCCAGAAAGCGCGACATCAAGGTCGGATCTCCGGCCAGCGACCGCATGACCCTTCGGCGGAGCCAGGGGCGCCGCTCGACCAACAGGAGAAGCCGGGTGATCGCATTGGGGTAGCGAACGATACGGCGATGGGCAACGACGTATTGCTCGAGATCACCGACAGCCATCGCCTCAACGAGGGCCACAGCCTGACTAAACGACAGGGCGAGACCCTCGCCGGTAATCGCGTCGAGGTAGCCTGAGGCGTCGCCGACCAGGGCGAGGTTGCCGTTGATCACTGCGCGGCACCTCTGCCGGAGGGGACCCGCACCACGATCCTTCGACACGACCGGAGCATTTTCGAGACGCCGCTGAAGGCCCGGGAAGCTTGTGAGAAGCTCATCGAAGGTGGCCGTTGTGCCGGACCACAGGAGAGCAACCCCGATGAGACTCTCCCCCACCGGCGTCACGTAGGCCTCGCAGCCGTCGCCCCAGTTCACCTCGACCAGCTCGGACCAGGGTTCGAGCTCGAAATGGCGGCGCACGCCGAACCGCCGACGTCGCGCGGGGCGACCATCGAGACCCGACCATCTTCGAACTCGTGAGGCGCGACCGTCGGCTCCGACCAGCCACCGACCGCGGACGACGCCGTGATCGGTTTCGAAGCCGTCGGCGACGATACCTTGCACCCGTACTCCCCAGCGCAGGTTCACGCCGAGGGCTTCGGCACGACGCCGTAGCGCTCCGTGCAGTTCCGTACGGCGGACTCCGAGCCCAGGCGTGTCCGGAAACTCCCCTTCTGCCGACAGCTGGTCATCGATGTAGCGGATACCTCGGAATGGATGCGAATCCACCCCCCGTAGATCCACTCCCAAGCTTTCCAGCACCGCAACGCCGTCCGGCATCAGGCCCTCGCCGCAAGCCTTGTCCAACGGTGGCCGTGCCCCGTCGATGACAGTGACCTCGAGGCCTTTGAGGCGCGCCGCTACGGCGGTGGCCAACCCTGCGGGTCCTCCACCCGCGATCACCACATCCGCACGATCAGCCATGACCCCTCCGGCGCTCCGCCCGGGCCATCGCCAGCGACGACCGCACGGCCGCACCAATCAGGCGGAAAGGGGTCACCGCGGCGGGCGGCTGGAGTGCGCCGTCTCGCCAGCGATTGACGGCTTCGCGGCGGCGGATCTTTCCCGACGAGGTGCGGGGCAAGACGCCGGGCTCCAAGACCTCGACACAATCCGGCTCGAGCCCGGTCGCCACCAACACCGCCCCCGACACGTTCCCGGCGATCTTCGAGTACCGGTTCAAGGACACCCCGTTCCTCGCCTCCACCATCACGATCAGCAACTCCGTGTCCGCGCCCTCCGGCATGAAAGACGCGGCCGCAGCGCACCCGGCCCGCACCCCAGCCACCGTCTCCGCCGCATGCTCCACCTCGACCGGCGAGTGGTTTCGACCGCGCAGGATGAGAACATCCTTGGCACGGCCTGTGAGGTAGAGCTCGCCGTCAGCGATAAACCCGAGATCGCCAGTGTCGAGCCAACCGTTCCGGAGAACCCGCTGCGTTGCCGTGGGGCGTTCAAGGTAGCCATCCATCAACGATGGACCGCTGACCATCACGCGGCCGACGCGGCGCTCGGGCAGCTCACACCGGCTGCGATCGACGATCCGCACCTCGAAGTCCGGCAGCGGTCGACCTACCGACACAATCTCCGACCCTCTCTGGTCTTCGACAGCTTCCCCTTCTTCGGCCAGCGCCTCTCGATCGAAGCGACGGCTGGTGAAGGGACGGCCAATCTGCGAGAAGGTCACCGCGAGAGAGGCTTCCGATAGCCCGTAGACCGGGGTCAGCGCCTCGGACCGAAAGCCCCAGGCGGCGAATCGCCGCTGGAACCGTCGCAGAACCTCGGCCGCCACCGGCTCGGCCCCGTTGAGCGCGACCCGCCAAGACGACAGGTCGACGCCCTCGAGCTCGTCGTCGCGGATGCGATCGACGCACAATCCGTATGCGAAATTGGGGGCCGGTGAGACGGTGGCCCGGTAGCGCGAGATGGTTCGCAGCCACGCCCCGGGCCTCGCAACGAAGAGCTCGGGCGGGATGACAGTCAACGTTGCGCCGCGCTCAAGGGCCGGAAAGACACAGCCGATCAGACCCATGTCGTGGTACAGCGGCAACCAGCTGACGCCGCTGTGGACGACGCCATTGCCGTCCGGCCAGAAACCGTTGAGACGCGTCGTCTGGGCCACCACCGCACGGTGGCTGAGGGCGACCGGTTTGGGGTCGACCGTGGTGCCGGAGGAAAACTGGACGAGGGCGAGGTCACCCTCATCGACCGGCAGCGAGTTTGGTAGGGCCTGCGGAAGTTCGTCGAGGGTTCGGCATCCGAGCACCGGTTGCGCCGCCTCGACTGCAGGGCCGAGGAGCCGACGGACTCGCTTATCGGCCAGCACCAGGCGCGCATCCACCACCCGCATCATCGCCGCTGTTCGTCGGTAGTACTCGTCGAGCCGTCCGAGTCGAACCGGTGGGTAGAGCGGAACCGGTACAGCGCCGGCGAGGAGCACGCCGAAGAAGGCGTCAAAGAAACCCGCACAGGTCGGATAGACGAGGGCCACCCGCTGGCCGGGGGCCACTCCACTCGCGAGGATCCGACCGGCGACCGATAGCGCCCGATCATGGATCTCGGACCACGACAGCCAGCGGCTGCGTTCGCGCCGATCCAGGATCCTCAGCCCGGCACCCTCCAACCCTGCCGATGATTCGAGCATCGAATTGATCGTCACGCCATCACCCATCCAGCCGCTCCCGGATCATCCCCACCAAATCGCCGACCGTGAGGATCGCAGCCTCCTCGTCGAGACAGACCCGGAAGTGGTTCTCGACCTCGAGGGCAAGCGTCAGACTCTTGAGCGAGTCGAGCTCGAGATCCTCCACCAGGCGCATCTCCGGCCGTAGCTCGCCACTCCATCCGAGGTTCTTCCGGGCGACCTCGGCAATGCCGTCGATGATTCCCGCCTCGGAGGCGCTCATGAGGAGCCCCCGGCCGCGAGGCGACCCAGCGCCCCTTCCTCGACCCGGATACGCTCCCTGAGCAGCACCAGATTGGCGATCGTGAACACAGCCGCCGTCAGCCAAGCGCAGTGCACCATCGGGATCGCAGCAATCTCCATCACGACGACCAGGTAGTTTGGGTGGCGCAGCCAACGGTACGGCCCGGAGGTCACCAGCTCCTCACCCGGAACAACTACAACACGAGTGGTCCAGCGCTCACCGAGGGTCGCCAGGGTCCACCACCTCAGCATCAGGGCCGCACCGAGGATGAGCATGGCGAATACAGCCAACACCGGCTGCCACGGTCTGTCGAGCAGCCAGACCTCCGTCACACACGAGACGAGAAAGACGGTGTGGAGGGCGACCATCCACGGATAGTGGCGGGTTCCCACCTCGATCGCACCACCGGCCTTGAGCGCACGGAGATGGCGGGCGGAAACACCGAGCTCCCACACTCGCTGGATCGCGACCACTATGACCAACAAGGTAAATACCATCCGGGAGTCGACGCCGAATACTGTGCCGTTCATCGGTCTTCCCACTTCAGGAGCACCAGCTCCGAACAGAAGCCCGGCCCCATCGCCGACATCAGACCCCAGCTACCCGCAGGTGGCTGCGAACCGAGAGTTTCCTCCAGGACCAGCAATACCGAGGTCGACGACAGATTGCCAACCTCGCGCAGGGTCCGCCAGGCGCCCTCGAGGGCGTCTTCCGGCAGCTCCAGCGCCTCCTGCATGGCCTCGAGCACCTTCGGTCCACCGGGATGAGAGATCCAGGCCGCGATATCGTTCCTTGCCAGGCCGTGTTCGGAGAGGAAGGCGTCCACATCCCGCCGCAGATAGCGACGGACCATGTCCGGCACTTCGGCCGAAAGCACGATCTTGAAGCCCTTTTCTGACACCTCCCAGCCCATCACACGCTCGCTGTCAGGGTAGAAGGAGGAACGGCTGGCAATTACCCGTGGGCCCTCAGGGGTGCGATTCTCCCCCACCAGGACCGCGGCCGCAGCACCATCACCAAAGAGCCCCGAACCGATCAGGTTCTCAACCGACAGATCGCTCCGTTGCAGGGTGAGCGAACAGAGCTCCACCGATAGCAGCACAGCGACCTCGTCCGGATGACCCTTCAGATAGTCGGCCGAACGGGCAATCCCGGCCGCCCCCGCGAGGCACCCAAGACCGAAGATCGGCACGCGCTTCACCCGTGACGGCAAGCCGAGTCGGTTCATCAGGCGGGCGTCGATCGAAGGGGTCGCAACGCCGGTGACCGTTGTGAAGTAGAAAGCGTCGACCTCATCGACTCCGAGTCCGGCGCGATTGAGAGCCTTCAACACGGCCTTGCCGCCGAGCTCCTCCGCGACCCTTATCCAGTGGTCGTTGGCCTGGCCCCAGGTCTCGATCCCGGGGTACTCCTCCATCGGCAGCGCGAGATGGCGCCCGCCGACCAGCACGTTGCGGTGAAGGCGCTCGAGCCGGCCGACGTTGTAATAGCGCTCCGCCCACTGCTCGCGAAAGGCCGACAGCAGTGTCTCCTGGTCGTAGTAGTGCTTCGGCAAGGCCGATCCCACGGAAACGATCCTCATCTGAAGACCTCCGTCCCCTCGGATCCCGCACGACGTGCTCGTTTGTTCGATCTCGTGGCCATCGAAGAGTTCAACACCGCCGGCGGCCCGAGAATTGCGCTGTATCAAACGTTCGAGGGTCGCAGAGATCGGAGACGAACAAGAGCGACCGAGGCCACCCCAGCAGCCAACAACATGAAAATTGACCCGGTTCGGAACGGCCACGCAAACCCGATGGCGCCGTAGACGACCTCGCCCCAGAAAGGGCCGATGATGCGTGCCAGGCTCGACATGCCCTGGTAGACCCCCATCACCCCGCCCACCTGGTCGGAATCGACGAGCTTCGACGTAAAGGCTGACAGCGACGGGTGGGCAATGCCCTGGCCAACGGCGAGGACGGCCAGGATTGCCAACAGGGGCCCCCTGCTCGGTGCATACGGGAGCAGGCCGAGGGCGATGAAGCTGAGCAGGGTGCCGCTGACGATCAGTCGGACTTCACCGAATCTCCTCGCCAAACGGCCGACCAGACCACCCTGGACGATCGCCCCCAGCACACCTGCGTAGACGAAGAGCCACGCAATGGTTGAGGTCGAATAGGCGAATCGCAATCTGGCGAACTGTGCAAAGGTGGTTTCGAAGTTGGCGAAGGCGAAGATTGTGAGGAAGACCATCAGCAGGCAAAGGCCAACGAGTGGGTGCGAAAGCGCGTCAACGAGACTGCCCAGGTTGAGCGGATGGCGGCGCGCCTCGCGTCTGGCGTCGGTGGCGAGGGTCTCCGGAAGGCGGGTCAGAACGAGCACGAACGCGATCAGCGATGCCACCGCGGCCCCGATGCCTGGCAACCACGGGGCTACCGTCACCAACAGCGCACCGATCGCCGGCCCGAGAATGAAACCGAGGCCGAACGCGGCGCCGATGATGCCCATGCCCTTGGCGCGATCCTCGGGCGCAGTGATATCGGCGATCACCGCCTGCGCGGTGGAGATGTTGCCACCGGAGACTCCGTCGATGATCCGCGAGGCGAAGAGCATTCCCAGCGAACCGGCGATGCCGAAGAGAACGTAGCCGAGAGCCGAGCCGAGCAGCGAAACCAGCAGGACAGGGCGCCGTCCTATGCGGTCGGACAGCCGTCCCAGTATTGGCGCGGCGATGAACTGCATGATGGAGAACGACGCCATCAGGAAACCAAAGACCACCGGCGACGGCCCATACTCCTCGGCGTAGAGCGGCAGGATCGGGATCACGATGCCGAAGCCGACCAGATCGATGAAGACGATCAGGAAGACAATGCCGATTTTGGCGCGGTGCTCTTTCAACGTAGCGATCTCCTATCCCGAACGCGACGAATTCTACACGCACCCCTAACCAACCCGGGTGGGCGGTCGGGCGGGTGCATCCTGTATCCGGGCGGGTGGGTGGTCAGCGGCGCCAAAACTCCCGCGAGAGCAACGCGAGCAGAGTGAAGACCTCGAGGCGGCCGAAGAGCATACAGCCGGCAAGCACAATCTTCACGAGCCCGGGGAAATGGGCGAAATTGTCATAGGCGCCGATCTGACCGAGACCCGGGCCAACGTTGCCGATCGAGGTCAGGCCGGCGGAGATCGCGGTCAGCAAATCGTAGCCGTGGGCCGCCACCACCGCGGTCCCGATCAACGCGATCAACAGGTAGGCAGTGAGGAACGACCAGATTCCCGACAACACGGACTCCGAGACCACGGCGCCGCCGTACTTCACCGGCCGCACCGCGTGCGGGTGGATGAGCCGGTGGAGGGTGGTGCGGAGCGAGGAGATGGCGAGCAGGGCGCGCAGGCTTTTGATGCCACCACCGGTGGAACCCGACATGCCGCCGAGGACCATGAGGCACATCAGCACCAGGAGCGGCAGAGTCGCCCAGAGCTCGAAATCGGTTGTGCAATAACCGGTGGTGGTGAGAATGCTGACCGTTTGGAAGGCGGCGTGGCGAAGGCTGTCCGCGAGCCGGGCGCCGTCCTCGTGGACAGTCGCGAAGAGAACCACGGTCGACACAGCGATCACGCCGAGGAAATAGCGCAACTCCGCATCCCGCCACACCTCCCTGGCGCGGCCGGTCAGGAGGCGAAAGTGGAGGACGAAATTGATCCCCGCCATCAACATGAAAAAGATGATGATCCACTCGACGGTCGCCGAGCCAAACTCGCCAACCGAGGTGTTTCTGGTCGAAAACCCGCCGGTCGCGAGGGTGGTAAAGGAGTGGCAAAGGGCGTCGAACCCGCTCAGACCGGCAAGCCGGAGAGCGACCCATTCCGCGGCCGTAAAGCCGACGTAAACCATCCACAGCGTGCGGGCTGTGGTCGCCAGCCGTGGTCTCACCTTGTCCGCAACAGGTCCTGGGACCTCGGCCTTGAAGAGCTGCATACCGCCGATACCGAGCAGGGGCAGGATGGCGATCGTGAAGAGGATGATTCCCATCCCGCCCAGCCACTGGCTCATCGCCCGCCACACGAGGAGCGCACGCGGCACCATCGTCGTATCGGCGATCACGGTCGACCCGGTTGTGGTGAAGCCCGACACCGACTCGAAGAGGGCATCCACCGGTCCAAGAGAACCGGTCACCAGGTAGGGAACGGCGCCGACCATCGAGACCGCAATCCAGGCGCCACTGACGATGAGAAAGCCGTCCCGCGGGCGGATATGCCGATCGGCGGGAGGTCGGACGCGCACCAGCAGCAGGCCGATGACCCCGGCGACCGCGATCGCCGCGACCCAGGGCTCCAGCGACTCGCGGAATACCAGGCTCGCGAAAAGAGGGAGACACAGAAAGGCGCAGTCCAGCAAAAGCAACCAGCCGAGTATGTAGGTCACGAAACGGCGGTTCACGGGCCGGACTCCTCCCCCACGCGACTCTCAGGCTTCAAAGAAATCATCGAGACGCGATGCCATCTCGGCGGCAGCGGCCACGATCACCTGGTCGCCCGGTTCGATGCGGTAATCACCACCGGGAATGAAAATACGGTCCTCGCGCTGCACCGCCACCATCAGGATGCCGCGCGGCAGACCGAGCTCGGACAGCGGCGAGGAAACCAGCCGGCTCCCCTCCACCGCCTCCACCTCGAAGACTTCCACCGAGTCTTCGAGCAGGGCTGCCACCGACTTGATCCGTCCCTTTCGGGCGAAATGAAGTGCAAGGCTCACCGATAGCAATCGCGGCGAGATGATGGCGTCGATACCGAGGTCGCCCACCAGACCCGACAGCGCCGCGTTGTCGACCAGTGCAAAGGTGTGAGCAGCGCCCATCTTCCCGGCGAGGAGACAGGACACCACGTTTTCCTCGTGGCGGTCGGTGCAGGCGACAAAGCCTTCAACTCGCTCCGCACCCTCTTCCCGAAGGAGCTCCCGATCGGTCGGGCTGCCGTGGATCACGAGAGTGTCAGATAGCTCGGCCGCTGCAGTCTGACAGACCGGACGGCGCTCATCGACCAGGGTCACCGGTACTCCATCCTCCTCCAACCGACGCGCCAGGGCGACTCCGATCCGCGTGGCGCCGGCAATCATCACTCGCCGTTCCTCGCCGCGGTGGAGTCCGAGGAGCACCAGCACATTGTCGAGCTCGCCAGGGTCCATCGCGAAGTAGACCAGGTCGCCGGCTCGCATCTCGTCGTCGCCGAAGGGTACTCGCCAGCGTCCGTCGCGCCGGATGGCCACCACCAACATCGCCGTGGCCGGGAACAGGAGCGGCAGGTGCGACAACAACAACCCGGCGAACTCGCTGCCGGGCTTGATATGGAACCCTGCAACCAGCAACTTGCCGTCGAAGAATGACACCACATCGACCGCGCCCGGCACCGGCATCAGGGACAGAATCTTCTCCACCGCCGCCATGTCGGGATTGATGGCGACCCGCTCCTCCCCCGGCTCGCGGGCGATGCGGCGAAAACCCTCTTCGTGTCCCGGATCACGCAGCCGCGCCGCGACCTTCGGCACCTTGAAGATGACCGAGCCGACCAATGCCACCACCATGTTGGCCTCGTCGGAGTCGGTGGTGGCAAGCAGCAGGTCGGCGTTTTCGATGCCGGCCTTGACCAGCACCGGGATGGTCGCGCCATTGCCGCAGATGGTCTGGACGTCGAGATGCTCGTTGAGGTCCGCAATCAGCTCGCGGCTCTCCTCGACCAACACCACGTCGTGGCCGTCACCCGAGAGCTTTGCGGCCAGGGTCGAGCCGACCAGACCACCACCGACGACGACTACACGCATGGTGTGAACCTCACGCGAAGGGAGAAAAAGAAGCGCTTATTGATCATGTCGCGGTAAGTGTACACAAGTACCTTTCAGACAATACCCGTTGCCGGCTATAGGCTATAGGCTATAAGCTGTAAGCTGTAAGCAGGATGTTGCGTGTTTCCGAGCGGTGCCAAGACTCATCACCGAATCCTTGACCAAACGCCGAAATTCCAGAGATCGAAAACCCTATAGCCTATAGCTTATAGCTTATAGCGTTTACGGCAGCGCCCCACCATCGATCCACCGCCGATACAGCTCGAGCTCCGATTCGCGCAGCTTCTTCGAGCCGGTCAGGGTCCGGGGCATGCCCTTGCCCTCTTCGGTGACATGTTGCAGCTTCAGCCACAGGTAGGAGCGCTCGGTATCGCCGGGCTCCACGAGTGCCATCTCGGGGTCCTGAATCGAACGGGGACCTACCAGCCTTTCGTATCCCGATCCCGGATCCAGCACCAGCTTGGCCTTGGCCTCTTCCGAATCGTGGCAGCTCAGGCAGTGAGCGATGACCAGCGGTTCGAGGTGAGCCGCGTAAGAGACCGGCTGCTCTTTCGCCACTTCCGGCACCGGGCTGCCACACCCGGTGAAAGCGACCAAAGCGCCTCCGACGATGGCCGCCGCAATCCACATGCTTTTCTCCGGGCCGGTCAACTGTCCTCACGACGCCGGATCAGACCGTACATGGTCGCGCAGTCGATTCGGACTTCGAGGGGATTCGGAACGCGTACGTGACGAACGCTTCGGCTCTCCCAAATTGCCTCCTGCTCGTCGAGCCAATCCCAGTCGATCCGGCCACGGCCATCGTGTTCGACCGACATGTAGAGGACCTGGTTGCTGAGCAGACGGTGGAAGAAGTGGGTGCCGTGACTGAGGCTTGTCGGAGCGTCCGGCAGGGTCGCCTCGACGATCACCCGGGCGGCCGAGATCTGGCCCCATTTCACAGGGACGCCGAACCGGTCGTCGGTGGTCCCCCAGCGGCCGAGCCCGATGAAGATCCCGTGCCGTCCCTCCTCTACGAGACCCCGATTGACGGCGTCCAACTCCGACGCCATCATCCGCGTCTGACCGCGATCGAAGTTCTGGGGGCGGAGGTAGACAACGTCGGTGAGGTCGTCGCGTGAACCGTGGCCGAGGCAGCTGTCCGACGCAACGACGATCTCAGGCACGTCGAGATCGACCTCTTCCACCGGGGACCTTTCGCCAGGGGTCAGCATCGGGCGAACCTGAAGGAAGGCGACCTGCATCGGCAGGGCGTGATCGGGGTCGAGATTGGCGGCGATCTCGATCTCGGCCTCTCCGTTGAGCACGTTACAGGACAGCTCGAGCAGGTGCTCCATCAACGGTGTGAAGGGGATGGATTTCGACTCGAGCAGGGGTGCAAAGGTGAGTGCGCGAGGTCCGACGCCGCCGATGCCCGACCGTAACTGGTCCGACGCCGGATCGTAGGTGGAGGCGAGATAGGTGAGCGTGCCGTCCGCCTCGGCGTCGGCGATGCCAGACCGCAGGAGGCAGGAGGCCTCCCGCACTGGGTCGGGCGGCGGCGGGTCGCCGACGTTGACAGCCCAGAAGCTGGTCTGAGTAAAGTCGAGGAGGTCGCCGGTGCTCTTGTAGGGCGGTGGCGCAAGCGGCCGGTGGGGGCAATAGCTCCACAGGTGGTCGCCATCCGAGATGCTCTTCCCGAGGCCGAGGGCCAGGGACACGACCCCGTCCTCACGGTTGTTGCCTGGCACTGGATAGTGGTTGTAGGACCTCGCAAGCGCCGACAGGGTCGGGTAGAAGCGGCCGTCGTGGCGCTCGCCGGTCACTTCCTGAACGATAACGGCCATCTGCTCGGCGTCGTCTGCGAGCCCGGCCGCTCGGCGGGACACGACGGCGTTGCTGAAAAATGTCGACGCCCATGCGAGCTTGAGCGAACCCGAAAGACGACGGTAACGCGCTTCGTCACTGGTTTCGGTGTTGGGAATCATTTTCGACGTGAAGATGCCGGCAAATGCTCTTTTGTGAACATCCTCGAGGTAGCTCGACGGGCGGACGGCGAGTGGATTCCTCATCACCGCAAGCACACCCCTGAGCTGCTCACGCAACCTCTCGGACAGCTCCGCGTGTTGAAACTCCTGAGCGAGATGGCTGTCCGGAAGTTCTTCCGCGACCACTTTCCAGAGACGATTTCGATCCATGAACTCCGCAAAGACTTCGGTCGCGATCACCACAGCCCGTGGTACTTCCACCGTCACGCCCTCGAACCGGGTGGCGTCGAAACGCGGCAGGATCTCGTTCTGGATCTGTTGCAGACCGACCGCCTTGCCGCCGACGCTGCCGGCGCCGAGGCGTGCAATCGAGTGCTCGGTGCCAAAGGTTTTGGGATCGAACTTCGGAACTCCTGAATCCACCGTCGTATTCATGCGCGCAGCCTCTCGCTTCCTGGGCGACGTGTCAACACCTCGTCTTCCTCAAACAGCAATTTCCGAAGACGATCTCTTCATGCGAAGAGGAAGGCCCGACCGCTATACTCCCGTCATGATCCTCCTGCTCATCCTCACCTTCGTCGTGGCCGTCTTCGTGGGGGTGTACCTATGGCACCAGTACGGCTCATCGTCGGATTGAGAACTGGCGCGACGACACTGGCGCCTCCGATATCACCCGACGGAGCCCGGGCGTCGCAACTCTCAATCTTTTCGGTGCCGAATATTCGAAACAGCCCTTTCTCTTTTCGATAGCGATCCCGATAGCGATAGCGATAGCGAACTCGGCCCGGCCGGGTGACACGCATCGGGCGACGGCGTATCTTGGACGCCGGAGGATGAGATGAGCGAACGATCGGGGCATTGGGACGCCGAGCTTTTTCGACGCGAGGGACACCGCATGGTGGAGTGGATCGCCGAATACCTCGACGGAGGTAATCGCGAGCACCCGGTCCTGGCAAAGGTTGAACCTGGCGACGTGGCGGCGCAATTGCCCGACGAGATGCCAACGGTTGGGGAAGATCCCGAGGCGGTATGGCAGGACTTCCTCGACATCGTTCTGCCCGGGGTCACCCACTGGAACCATCCCGGGTTCATGGCCTACTTTGGAATTACCGGCTCCGGCCCCGGCGTGCTCGGCGAAATGCTGTCGGCTGCGCTCGACGTCAACGGCATGCTGTGGCGGACCTGTCCTTCGGCCACCGAGCTCGAGCTCAAGGTCCTCGACTGGATGCGGCGCGGTCTCGGGCTTCCGGACGACTTCTTCGGCTTCCTCACCGACACTGCCTCGATCTCGTCGTTGCTGGCGCTCGCCGCGGCTCGTGAGGCGGCCGACCCCGAGGTCCGCCGTTGCGGCATGACCGGGCGCGATGACCTGTTGCCGATGCGTGTCTATGCCTCCGACCAGGCCCACTCATCGATCGCCAAGGCGTGTCTGACCCTGGGTTTCGGGCTCGACGGCTTCCGCGCCGTGCCCCACGACGCGGAGTACCGGATGGACACCGAGGCCCTCGCCCGCATGGTCGCCGAGGATCGAGCGGCAGGTCTGCGGCCGCTGGCGGTCGTGGCCACCGTCGGCACGACCTCGACAACATCGGTTGATCCATGCGCCGAAATCGCAGAGATCTGCGCTCATGAGGGCCTTTGGATGCACGTTGATGCCGCTTATGCTGGCTCGGCGGCGCTTTGTGACGAATATCGGTGGTGCCTAGACGGTTGTGAGCGCGCTGATTCCTTTGTTTTCAACCCTCACAAGTGGCTTTTCACGCCAATCGACGCGTCAGCTCTTTACACCCGCCATCCCGAGATCTTCAAACGCGCGTTTTCGCTGGTGCCCGAGTACCTGACCACTCCGGTCAGCGGCCAGGTCGTGGATCTGATGGATTACGGCGTCCAGCTCGGTCGGCGTTTCCGCGCCCTCAAGCTGTGGTGGGTGCTGCGCTGCTTCGGCCTCGAGGGAATCCGCGAGCGTCTGCGTCGTCACATCGACATGGCGCGGGACTTTGCCGACTGGATCGACGCCGCGCCCGGTTTCGAGCGCCTGGCACCGCGTCCTTTCTCGGTCATTTGCTTCCGCGCCCGACCGGAGGACCTCGAAGGAGAGGGGCTGGACCTTTTCAACATGAAGCTGATGGAGCATGTCAACGCCTCCGGTGACGTCTTTCTCTCTCACACCAAGCTCGATGACGGGGTCGCGCTGCGGGTTGCCATCGGAAACCTCGCCACCGTCGAATCAGACGTGGATCGCTGCCGGGAGCTGCTGAAGGAGGGATCGGCGTGCCTCTCGACCCGCTGAAGGAACCGGCGAGCCGGTCGAGGCGGCTGACCGCCGCGCTCCGCGGGACGGCTATGGCGAGCTTTGGCTTCATCATGCTCATCGCGACCAACGCGCTGCAGGTCGCAAGCCTCATCGTCCTACCCTTTTCACGCTCCGCCTTCCGCCGCATCAACCGCTGGTGCGCCGACACCTGGTGGGGGATGTGCGTCGAAGGCGCCGAGAAGCTCAACGGCACCAGGATCCTCATCTCGGGTGATGATCTGCCGATGCGTGAGGATGCGATCTTGGTCGCCAACCACCAGCAGATGCCCGACATTCCGGCGATCATGAAGCTCGCCAAGACGAAGGACCGGCTCGGCGACCTCAAGTTCTTCGTCAAGAAGCAGCTCAAGTGGGCCCCTGGAGTCGGCTGGGGGATGCAGTTCCTCGACTGCCTGTTCATCGACCGCGAGTGGTCCTCCGACCGTGAGCACATCCGCCGCACCTTCGCGCAGCTGGTGGATAACCGGGTGCCGATGTGGCTGGTCTCTTTCGCCGAAGGCACCCGCGCCACCCGCACGAAGCTCGAGGCGTCGCGCGAGTTCGCGCGCTCGCGAGGCCTTGCCGAGACCCACCACGTGCAGGTGCCCCGCACCAAGGGGTTCACGGCTTCAGTGCAGGGGCTCCGGGGACACATCACCGCGGTCTACGACCTCACGATCGGCTACGAAGAGGGCGTACCCACCCTCTGGCAGTACGTCAAGGGACTGGTTGATTGCGTCCACCTGCACGTGCGGCGCTTTCCGATCGAGACCTTCCCCGAAACCGACGAGGGCCTGCGAGAGTGGCTCCTCGAGCGCTTCGTTGAGAAGGACAGCCTGATGGAGCACTTCTATCAGACCGGAGGGTTCCCCGACAGCACGTTGCGGGAGTCGCTCTAACAGAATCGTTAACGGGGTCGCATCCGTCTCCGCCTCCGTACTCGAATCCACCATCGCTATCGGTACCGCTATCGCAATCGCTATCGAGCGCCCAATGCGACACCATCATTTTCGATTGCGATAGCACCCCCCCATCGGGCACGGAGACGGACACGGAGACGGGCTTGCGATCGCGTGGGCGGCTACGACTTTTTGGTGGAAATCTTGAACGGCAGATACGCAGGGCACCAGCCGATAGCGGCGGTGGCGATCGGCACGAGCCCGATCAGCCCCCACCAACTGTGGTAGTACCAGCCGGCGGCGCAGATGGCGACACCGACGATGATCCGGATCACACGGTCAGCGGAACCGACGTTCAACTTCATCTGATACCTCCTTGGTTAACCCCGCTATTGAACCACATCCGACCGCCCGCCAGGGTTCAGGGTTCAGGGTTCAGGGTTCAACAAAAACGATAATCGCTTTGGACGGGTGATCAAGTGCGCCCTGCACCCCGTGCACCCTGTACCCTGCGCCCTATACCCCAGCGGGCCGCTGGGCGGAACCGTTCAACCTTCCGACGTTTTAACGTCTTCCTGACGAAACAGCCTCCGCATCCACAGGTGAAGCGTGACGGCGAGCGCGAGGAGCGCCGCGCCGGTGGCCTGGTGGGCGGTCGCGATTGTGACCTCGACCGTGGTCGGGCTGCCGACGACGGCCTTGCCCTGGGTCACTGCGAGCGCGGCGATGCCGAGCGTCACCTGGACGCTGGCAAGGCCGATGAGTGCCTGTCCCAGGCGCTGCACGGGCCAGGTGCCGTGATACAGCCCCCACGCCCTGACGCCCGCGACCACCGCCAGCATGACCACCACTGCCGCCAGAGTGATGTGGATGATCAACCCCTGAGCGAGGTGTCGCTGCACCGCTCCGAGGACCAGCTGCACCACCAAGGTCGCCACCAGCCAGAACTGAAGCGTTCGGTCGCCGTTAACGTTTGGTCGCGCTTCGGCCTCGGGTGCGCGCAGCCACCAGCTGCTGGTGACCACGGCGATGGCCACGATCAGACCGAGGAAGAGCTGTCCGAGCACACCGTGCATCACCGCCAGCGCGATGCTCGGCGCCATGTCGGCCTCGGAGGTCGACAGCGTGAGGCCGCCGGTGACCCGCAGGCCGCCGAGGATGCCCTGCAGGACCACCAGCACCACCGCCGCCAGGCTGAGGCGTTTGAGCCACGCCCGGTCGTCGTACCTCCACAATCGGACGGCGAGAGCAATAGTGGTCAGTCCCACGAGTGCGCCGAAAAGCCTGTGGGCGTGTTCGTAGTAGATTCCGCCGGTCATTCGGGCGAGCGGGAAGAGGAACATGTTCGAGCCGAAGCTGTTGGGCCAGTCGACGACCGCAAGACCGGCCTCGTTGCTGGTTACCAGACCGCCGGCCACCACCAGCAGAAAAGTCGCAGCCACGGCGACCTTGGAGAACAGCGCAGTCCAGTCGGAAGGCGTCGCCTCGCTTCCAGCCCTCCTCGATGCGCCGGCAAACCCACCCGAGACGAGGGCCACGATCAGGATCGATCCTGGAACCCACCACACGGCTGATGGAATCATGCCGCCGCCTTCAGCCGGCGCCAACAGGCTGCCCAGGATCAGGAGATTGAGGACTGCTGCCACGCCGCCCACCAATACCCCACCGAGCCAGCCGCTCCCTGTCCTCGCGCCGGCGAACCAACCCCACAGGGCCACCATGCCCAACATCAGGCCAAGCACGAGCCAGCTCGGCGCCATCACCACGGGCAGACGGCAGAAATAGGCCACCGCCCACATCGAGACGGTGGTCGCGAAAGCAAGCGGAAGGACGTAGCTGCGATCAACGGTGGTCGCGGTCATAGCTCACCTCCGGAGCGCGAGTGCAGAGACATCTGCGTCGGTTATAATGCCCCGCGTCAGTCGCCGCCTCTTGGTATCGAGCCGCAATATACACCCTTGGCCGATCCAGGTCGCAGGGAAAAGTCGAAGAAGGAGCGTCAGATCTCAGCTCAGAACACCTCCCAGCCCAAAGCCGGGCGATCCCTGATCTCGGACTACCTCGAGCTGGCCAAGGCGCGCCTCGGTGCGCTGGTGGTGTTGACGGCCTTTGTCGGCTACGTCCTGGGTGCGCGCGGCGAGGTGTCGCCGTGGGGCCTGACGGCGGCGGTCATGGGCACCGCTCTCAGCGCCTTCGGCGCCAATATCCTCAACCAGTGGCGGGAGGCCGATCGCGACAGCCTCATGCTGCGAACCCACGAGCGACCCTTGCCGGCCGGAAGAATCAGCCGCCGGGTGGCACTGGTCTGGGGAGTTGTGACCGCTCTCATTGGCCTCGCGATCCTCGCCGTCGGCACCAATCGGCTCACAACCCTGCTCTCCCTCTTCGTCATCCTCGTCTATGTCCTCATCTATACTCCGCTCAAGGTCCGGACCCCGCTCAACACGGTGGTCGGCGCCGTGTGCGGTGCAGTCCCGCCGATGATGGGCTGGGCCGCGGCCACCGGCCGGCTCGACGCCGGCGCCTGGATCCTTGGCGGGATCCTTTTTGCGTGGCAGATCCCCCACTTCCTGGCCCTTGCCTGGCTCTATCGCGAGGATTACGCCCGCGGCGGCTTCCGCATGCTGCCGGCGGTCGATCAGGAGGGACGTCTGACCGGTAGGCTGGCTTTCCTCTACGCCGCGGCGCTGCTGCCTATCACCGCCGCACTCAGCGCCTTCGGAGTCACCGGCGGCGCGTTCCTCGTTACCTCGCAGGCAATCGGCCTCGCGTTTGTCGGCCTGGGTTGGGTCTTCCTTCGGGCCCGTAACCAGCCGACGGCTCGACGCCTCTTCCTCGCCAGCATCCTCTACCTGTCGGTGCTAATGGGCCTGATGGTGGTCGACATGGATGACCGCGCGGTACGGGGCGGTCAGGTCACGGTCGCGTTTTCCCAATCAGCGACTGCGGATCTCGAGGTCGTCACCACCCCCCTCGGCGAAGGGCTCTGAGCCCATGCGCGTACCGTCCATCATCCAGAGCGGTTGGTGGGTGGCTGCGGCAGCCGTCGCCATCAGCCTCATCACGGCCTGGATCGTGATTGCACCCTTCACCTCGAGGCCCTCAGGAGATGCCCCGGATTCGGACTTCGTTCTTCATCAGGCCACCGTGCCGCCCGACCTCCTGGTGAGGGCAATGGCCAAGGACGGGGTGCGGGTCCTGTCAGAACCTCCGGTCATGAATCCCGCAGAGATCGACCGCCGGAACGAGGAGGAGCGCGGCAAACTGCTCGTCCCGGACGACCGGGTGATCGGGGTGATCTTCGGCGGTGAGGCGCGAGCCTATCCCTTGCGTCTGATGCGTTGGCACGAGGTGGTCAACGACGTCGTCGGCGGGGAACCGATTGCGGTCACATACAGTCCTCTGTGCGACAGCGTTGCGGTTTTTTCCAGAGAACTCGATGGAGAAATCGTCGAGCTCGGAGTATCGGGCTATCTCTTCAACTCGAACACGCTGCTCTATGACCAACGCCTGCATCCGGCTGCTACTCCGCTGTGGTCGCAGCTCGACGGTGAGGTCGTGGCCGAGCCGGATCCCGGTTTTTCGTCTCCCCTACCCGCGCGGGTGGCGGCGCTCGATACCTGGGGCGAGTGGCGCGAACGGCATCCCGAAACCCGCGTGCTGGCTCCACAGCCGGATCTCAAGAAAATTTACAAGCGGGATCCCTATCATTCCTATTTCGGATCCGATCTGCTGCACTTTCCGGTCCGGCCATTGCCGCCGCCGGGGCCGCGCCACCTCAAGGACCGCCTGGTGGTTGTGACCGTGGAGGAACACGACGCGGTCTTCGCCCTTCGAGACCTGGCGGCAGCCGTGGGAACCGACGAGGGTACGGTGGAGGTAGAAGCCGCGGGTTTGCCGGTCAGCATCCGCTACAGCGTTGCGCCGGGCACCGCCGTGGTCGAACCGCTCACCGATCCCAAACGACTCCAGGCAGTGCGTCACACTTTCTGGTTTGCATGGTACGCTTTCGGCGGAATGATTCCTGATACGGACGATTCATTGGAGTCGGACTCTTCGGGATGAAAACTCCAAAACCCTTTAAAATCACCACTCCCGGAGGAGCTCGATGACCGTCCAGATCGAACAATTCTCATACGACGACGCCATCGTCCGCAAGTTCACGCTGATGACCTTCATCTGGGGCGTGGTCGGCATGCTGGTGGGCGTCATCGTCGCCTTGCAGCTGGCGGCCCCATTGTTCAACTTCGAGCTGCCGTGGCTCTCGTTCGGCCGCTTGCGTCCGCTCCACACCAACGCCGTCATCTTCGCCTTCACCGGCAACGCGATCTTCGCCGGCGTCTACTACTCGATGCAGCGGCTCCTGAAAACCCAGATGTTCTCGCGGGCGTTGAGCGCCGTCCACTTCTGGGGATGGCAGGCGATCATCGTCGCCGCCGCAGTCACCCTGCCGCTGGGCATCACCCAGGGCAAGGAGTACGCCGAGCTGCAGTGGCCGATCGACATCGCCATCGCGGTGGTGTGGATCGTCTTCGCGATCAACGTCTTCGGCACCATCGCCAGGCGCCGCGAGCGCCACATCTACGTTGCGATCTGGTTCTACATCGCGACCATCGTCACCATCACCCTGCTCCACGTCTTCAACAACCTCGCGGTGCCGGCCGGGCTGTGGCGTAGCTATCCGATTTACGCCGGGGTCCAGGACGCCTTCATGCAGTGGTGGTACGGCCACAACGCGGTTGGCTTCCTTCTTACCACCCCGCTCCTCGGCATCATGTACTACTTCCTTCCCAAGGCCGCCAACCGCCCGGTCTTCTCCTATCGCCTGTCAATCATCCACTTCTGGTCGCTGGTCTTCCTCTATATCTGGGCCGGGCCGCACCACCTTCACTACACCGCGCTGCCGGCGTGGGCCTCGACCCTGGGCATGGTCTTCTCGGTGATGCTGTGGATGCCATCGTGGGGCGGGATGCTCAACGGCCTCCTGACCTTGCGCGGAGCGTGGGATAAGGTCGCGACGGACCCGGTGCTCAAGTTCTTCGTGGTTGCCATCACCTTCTACGGCATGTCCACCTTCGAGGGGCCGCTGCTGTCGATCAAATCGGTGAACCTGCTCTCGCATTACACCGACTGGACCATCGCCCACGTCCACGCGGGCGCCCTCGGCTGGGTCGGCTTTCTCATCTTCGGCATGGTCTATTGGCTGCTGCCACGCCTCTTCCAGACCGAGCTGTGGAGCCGCAAACTGGCCGAGGCCCACTTCTGGCTCGGCACCATCGGCATCCTGCTTTACGTCGTAGCTATTTACGCGGCCGGCCTCACCCAGGGCCTGATGTGGCTCGCCTTCGACGACGAGGGCTACCTCAAGTACGGCGATTTCGTGGAGACCACCCTGCGCCTGATCCCGATGTACTGGGTGCGGGTGATTGGCGGCCTCGCATACCTGACCGGAGCGCTCATGCTCGGTGTCAACTTCTTGATGACGTGGAAGAATCGTCCGTCCGCCTACGAGGTTCGGGTGCACGAGGCACCGGCCCTCTCCAAGACCTACGCCGACCGGCCGGAGCCGCCCACCTCGCTCGAGAAGAGCGGCGCCCACGTCGTCAACCTGGCCTACAAGCTCGACCGCTTCTTCTCCACCACCTGGCACCGTCGCTGGGAACGGTTGCCGCTCAAGTTCACCGTTGCGGTGGTGATCACGGTCGTGGTGGCCTCCCTCTTCGAGATCATTCCGACCTTCCTCATCAAGTCGAACGTACCGACGATCGCAACCGTGACGCCCTACACCCCGCTCGAGCTCGCCGGACGCGACATCTACCTCGACGAGGGTTGTTACAACTGCCACTCGCAGATGATCCGTCCCATCCGCGCCGAGACCGAGCGCTACGGCGAGTACTCCAAACCGGGCGAGTTCGTCTGGGACCACCCTTTCCAGTGGGGCTCGCGCCGTATCGGGCCCGATCTGCAGCGGGTCGGTGGCAAATACCCCGACCTGTGGCACGTCCGCCACATGGATGATCCGCGCGCGATCACCGCCGGTTCGATCATGCCCGCCTACCCGTGGATGCTGAGCACGCCGATCGACTTCGACTCCATCGAAACTGTCATGCGCGCCCACCGCACCGTCGGCGTGCCCTACAGTGACGAGGAGATAGCTGGCGGCGAGACCGCCGCACACGAGCAGGCACAGGCAATCGCCGATGAGATCGTGATCCAGGGCGGACCGGAGGGCCTGGCCGACAAACAGATCGTTGCCATCATCGCCTACCTCCAGCGCCTCGGCACCGACATCACCAAGCCGGAGCCGGTCGCGGTCGAGGAAGAGATCGGTCTGATCGAGACGGTGGCCGAGGTCGACGGAACAACCGAAACCGGGGGCGCGTCATGAGCCTCACCGATATCATGTCCGCCTCGGGTCTTTCTTCGTGGACCGAGCTCGCCCTGATCCTCTGTTTCATCACCTTTGCGGCCATCGTTCTGTGGGTCTTTGTCATGCGCAGCAAGCTCTCGTACGACCACATGCGGAACCTGCCGCTCGACGAGAACAGCGCCGGCAGTGCCCGCGGGGCTGTGAAAGGAGGCGAACGCCCGTGAGCAGCGAGCATCACGATCACGATCCAGCCACCGCCGACCAGGACCACCTGCTGGACCACAGCTACGACGGCATCCAGGAGTACGACAACCCCCTGCCGACGTGGTGGTTGGCGATTTTCTGGGCGACCATCATCTTCACGCCCCTTTACATCCTCTACTTTCACTTCGGCGGCGGCATGCTCGCCACCGAACGCTACGACCAGGCGATGATCGCCTTTTTCGACAAGCAGGCGGAGCAACTCCTGGCGCTCGGCGAGATGCGCGAGGGCACCCTGGTCGATCTGATGGCCGACCCGAGCATGATGAACGGCGGCAAGAAGATATTTCAAGCCAAGTGCGCCACCTGTCATGGGATGTTCGGCGAAGGCGGCATTGGGCCCAACCTCACCGACGAGCACTGGTTGCACGGTGGACAGCTGATGGACGTTTACAGAACGGTCCGCGAAGGCGTGCCCGCCAAGGGCATGCTGGCGTGGGAGCGCCAGCTTCGGCCCGCCGAGCTGATGGCGGTCAGCTCCTACGTCGGCACAATGCTGGGCAGCGAACCTCCCAAACCCAAGGAGCCTCAGGGCGATCGCCTCGTCCGTCAGGCCCCGGCGCCGGCGGATGAGATCGAGGAGGGGAGCGACGAGGCTGCCACCGAAGCCGAGGCCGAACCAGCCGCTTCCTGAGAGGTACTGTGAGTTTTACGTCGAACGCACCAGAGGCCCAGGAGAGGGTCCTCTCGACCCTCAACCGGGACGGCTCGCGCCGCTGGATCCGACCCAAGCCGTCGCGCGGCCGCTACTACCGGCGGCGGTTCTTCACCGCCTGGGGCCTGATCACCACCTTCACCCTCATCCCGATCCTCAAGCTGGGCGGCAAGCCGCTCATGCTCTTCGATATCCCCAGGAGCGAGTTCATTTTCTTCGGCGCTACGTTTCTGCCGACCGACACGTTTCTACTGATGCTTCTCCTATTCAGCATTTTTATCGGCATCTTTCTGATCACCGCGGTCCTCGGCCGCGTGTGGTGCGGCTGGGCCTGCCCGCAGACCGTCTACATGGAGTATCTCTACCGGCCGCTCGAATACCTCATCGAGGGCGGTCGCAACCGCCAAATCGAGCTCGACGAACAAGGACCGAACGGCCGCCGCCTCCTCAAGTACGTGGTCTTCTTCGCCATCTCCGCCTTCCTCGCCAACACGTTCCTCGCCTACTTTGTAGGTTGGGACAGGCTGCTGGGTTGGATGACCAGTCCGCCGACCAGGCACCCGGCGGCCTTTGCGGTCATGCTCGGCACCACCCTGCTGACGTTCTTCGACTTCGCCTGGTTCCGCGAGCAGACCTGCATCGTCGCCTGCCCATACGGCCGCTTCCAGTCGGTCCTCCTCGACCGACAGTCGCTGATCGTCGGCTACGACGCGGGCCGCGGCGAGCCCCGCGCGCGGTGGCGAAAGAAGGAAGACCGCACGGCGGGAGATTGCATCGACTGCAGCCTCTGCGTCAGCACCTGCCCCACCGGAATCGACATCCGCGAGGGACTGCAGATGGAGTGCATCCACTGCACCCAGTGCATCGACGCCTGCGACGAGGTCATGGACCGCATCGGTCTCGACCACGGCCTTATCCGTTTCACCTCGCAGGCCGAGCTGGAAAGTGGCAAGCGGTCCTTCCTGCGACCGCGGCTTGTCGTCTACTCGGCGATCCTGCTGGTGATGTTCGGCGCCTTCGCCTTTTCGCTGGCCGGCAAGCAGACAGCTGACGTCACCCTGCTGCGCGGGCTCGGTGCGCCATTCACAATTCTCCCGAGCGGCGACGTCTCGAACCAGATCCGGATCAAGATCGCCAACCGCGCACCGGAGGAACGCTCCTACCTGATTGAGCTTGATGCCGCCGAGGACCTGACGATGATCGCGCCCGAGAACCCGCTGACCGTCGCACCGGGTGAAACCGAGATGACGGGCGCTTTCATTACCGCGCCGACCTCGGCCTTCGCGGGAGGAGAGGCGGCCGTCACTCTGACAATCAGCGACGGGCTCGACTTCACCAAAGAGCTTCAGTATCGGATTCTTGGCCCCGCCGGCGGAGGCAACTGATCATGAAACCGGGATCGTGGTGGCCTCCGATCATCGCCGGCGCCCTGGCGTTTCACGTGATCTCTTCCCTGGTCGTCGTATACGTAGCCACGTCCGATCCGTCGTACGCAGTCGAAGACGACTACTACCAGAAGGCCGTCGCCTGGGACGAAAAACGCGCCCAGGACCGTCTGAACCAGGACCTCGGATGGTTGCTTGAGTTCAGCGTTACGCCTCCGGAAAAACCCGAGGATCAGCCAACCCTCGAATTGACGCTCCTCGATGCCGACGGCGAACCCTTGCCCGGCGCCATAGTGGCGGTCGAGGCGTTCCACAACGCGCGCGGGGACGACATCGTCCGTGACATGTTGATCGACGCCGACGGCGGCGTTTACAGGGCTTCGCTGCCGATGCGCCGCAACGGACGCTGGGAGCTGCGCTTCACCGTCGACCGCGGCGCAGACCACTTCACACACACGGAAACCCGCCATTTGTTTGTCGAGGGAAGCTGGTGATCGCGACACCGAGATTCGATGCACGAGGTCGATTGGATACTCGATACTCGATACTCGATTCTCGATACAGAGCGCATCTTATCCGCCGAATCGAGATGGGTCGGTGGGCTGATCGAGCATCGAGCATCCAGCATCGAGCATCCGGTATCGAGGCCAAATGACCGCGCTGGTGTTGACCGTTTTCGTCGCGAGCGTGGTGGGCAGCTTGCACTGCATCGGTATGTGCGGCCCCTTCGTAGCTTTCTACTCGGGCGCGGACGGGTCGGAAGGTGCGCGTCGCTTGTTGAGCCACGCGGCATACTCGGGCGGCCGGCTGCTGACCTATGCGGTCTTCGGACTCGCGGCGGGCGCTGTCGGCGCCGCCCTCGATGTCGCCGGTTCGCTGGCGGGATTCCAACGCATCGCCGCTATCGTCGCAGGCGTCACAATGATCCTCTGGGGAGTGTTCGCTCTGCTCCAGATCCGCGGGGTGCGGATTTTCAAACACAGCTCCGGCAAGGGACGCATCGCGGGCATGATGCGCCGTGGATTCTCTCTGGTCAGCGACAAACCTCCGGTCGTTCGCGCCGGTGTTGTCGGTCTCCTGTCAGGGTTTCTGCCGTGCGGCTGGCTGTGGGCCTTCGTGGTCACCGCTGCGGGCACCGGCAGTGCGATCCAAGGTGCCGTGGTGATGACCGCCTTCTGGGCCGGGACCGTGCCCGCCCTGTTGGCGGTCGGTCTCGGTGCACAACTGGTGAGCGCACCGTTGCGACGGCATGTGCCGACCGTGACCGCGGTTTTGCTGGTTGGGCTCGGTCTCTATGCCATCCTCGGCCGCCCGGCCTCGGTCAGCGCCGCGATTCACAAGCACCAGAACATGCAGCAGGGCGAGATCCCCTCACCAGAGGACGCGGCCGACTCGTGTTGTGATGTTGAGTACGGTTTGAGGGGGTGAGGGAGTGAGGGTTTGACCACAAGTCCGGGGGAAGGGCGGGCAGGCCCTCATTCCCCCATCCCCTCAGTCCCCGACGAGTACGACCGCTTCGCCCTCCAAGACGACCTTGCCATCCTGATTCGCGCAAACGGTGGAGAGGGTCACGATCGGCTTGTCGGGGCGCACCGTGAGGACCTCGACGGTCGCGGTCACGGTGTCTCCAGGGTAGACCGGCAACTTGAACTTCAACGTCTGATTCAGATAGACCGTACCCGGTCCTGGCAGGTCGTTGGCGAGGGTGGCCGAGACCAACCCGGCAGCGATCATCCCGTGCGCGATGCGTCGCCCGAATCGCGTTCCGGCCGCATAGTCATCGTCGAGGTGGACCGGATTCGTGTCACCGGTCACCTCGGCGAAAGCGCGGATCGTATCGTCGCTGATCGTGAGTGAGCGAGAGGCTTTGTCGCCTTGTTCGAGATCGGACATCAGATCCTCCTAGCTTGGGTAGCGCGTTGATGCCACACATGAATAGCATGTCCATTGAAACGCGTTTCGATTCGACCGAGGATTCTCAGACGCCGGAGACAATGGCATCGATCTCGGTCAGATCCGCGATCTCATACGTCGGTTTCGGCGACCCGTCCAGAGCGAGACCATTCGGATTGAACCAGCAGGTGTCGACTCCGAAGTTCACCCCACCTGCGATATCCGAGCTCAGGCTGTCGCCGATCATTAGAACCTCGGACTTCCGCGGTTCGCCCATCCTGGAGAATGCCTCTTCCATGAAACCGGTCTGCGGCTTGGCGACACCGATCTCATCCGATATCACCACGTCCTCGAAATACCTGCGGATCGATGAATTCGCAAAGCGTGGGCGCTGAACCACCGCGATACCGTTTGTCGCCAACAGGAGTTGAAAGCGCGAAGAAAGATCACGGACAACGGCCTCGGCCCCAGGCAAGAGCTGCCTCTGTTGCCCGAGCGCCTCCATGAAATCGAGGTTGAAGGATTCCGCCTCAAGACCGATCCCCAGCTCAGCAAACAGCCGTTCGAACCTGACGACTCGCAGATGCATCAAGGAAATCTCTCCGAGCTCGAATTGCCTCCAGAGCTCAGCGCTGATGGCGGAGTAGGACTCGTGAAGATCTGAAGAATAGGCGACGTCGTGCATCCGGGTTGTCTGTTGCAACGCGATCGTTTCACCCAGGCGGAAGTCGAAGAGGGTTCCGTCCGCGTCGAAGATCAGCCACCGATAACGAGGTCGATTGGTTTTCATTGGATCTACTCCCTGCCGATCACCCATCCGCTGTTCCAGTCATCAATCGGAAAGGAACTCTTCAAAGGCGTGTTGATCGACCGGAATCGTCTGGCCCTCTATCAGCTTTCCCTCGCGGAAACGATAGAGATATGCCTGGTCGTTGTCGTAGCTGCGCCCGTCCGGCCGGCTGCCGGTGACGTGCGCGTACATCATGATGTTGTCGCCTTCTGCAAGGACGACCTCGGGCTTTCCGGCCATGGTTCCATCCGTCATCTGTTTGATCCGCCGCAGCACATCGGCGAAATCTCGCCGTCCCCGATAGGTGCCGCTCACCGTGGCGCGACCCCGAATGATGTAGACAACATCGTCGGCCACCCCGCTCGCGGCGGCATCGATGTCGTTCCGGTTGAAGGCCTCGAGCACAGCCATCAGCGTCTTGAGGTTTTCGTTTTCAACCACGCGGTAACTCCTTGGACCCGTCTTCGGCGATTCGTAGAATCAGCCCAGCAACATCCGCAAGATCGCCCTCATCAATGCGGCAGATCCGCCAGTCATCGAGAACAGTCGCACCCAGGGCGGTGTGACGGGGTGTCATCGAGCCTCGGCGGTGAACCACCTGAAGCCGACGCCCAGCCCGAGCAGGAGCACCGCTCCAACGAACCACCACACCTGCTGCCTCACGAATGACGACACATACGCCCCGACGATCATGCCGAACAGAACACAGTAGATCTTCAGGACCCCGATATCCCACAGGCTGAGCGCCCTGGTTCTCTGTTCGGCCCACTGGATCAAACCCACAATTCCCTCCTTTTACCCTCAACCGAATTCAAAACATCACGAGTACAGAGCGGTGCCCGGGTCATCGTCGGACATCTTGACCATTTTCTCGAAAGACATTCCAAGCTTCTCCATCGCCTTGATGGAGGCGACGTTCTCTTCTGACGTCAGACCGACGATTTTGTCGATCCCTAATGTGGAACGTCCATACTCCATCACGGCACAGGCGGCCTCGTAAGCGAAGCCGTGCCTCCAGTACTGCGGTAGGAAGGCACACCCAATATCCGACACATCGAGGGACTCTCTGAAGAGCAGCCCACAGACGCCAATCGGATCGCCACCCTCTTTCAGCTCAACCAGAAACTGGCCATAACCGCGGTCCCGGTGGCTCGCCCACGGTCCCTCCAAAATGAATTGCCGCGCATCCTCCAGGTTCCTCACACCCTTGTCCCCAATGTGTTCGAGGAACGACGGTTCGTTCACCAAACCAAAGATGAACTCCGCGTCGTCAACCGTCAGCTCGCGGATTCGCAGCCGAGGGGTTTCAGTAATCACCTGAGCAGCTCCTCGCCTCGAAACACGATGTAGAGAAGACCCACGACTCCAACCACCATGTAGGTACCAATGAAAAGCCAGATCTCGGGGCCGGGAACGTTGCTGTAGCCGGGCACACCCGGCAGGAAAACCAGCATGAACGTGACCGTCACCGTCCAGTAGGCGGATGCTCCGAAAAACGCAGCCGTTACCAGCAGCGACCAGCGTTTCCTGAGAGTCAGGCCGATCAACGAAATCAATATCAGTGGGATATAGACGACGGTGTCGGCGGCGCCGAAGGCCCGGTTGACCTGCACCCCGAAATCAGTCATGTCTTCAGGCCTCTCCTGCAGACCCAGACGTACGGTGAGGTCGTAATTGAAGACGGCCATCGTCTGGCCCATCAGCATCAACACGATCGATGCTGCAAGAAAAACAATGATGACCCAGAATCCGATAGAGCGGCCAGTACCTGTCATCGTCTTCTCTCCTTTTACCTGGCTCGAATATCAGGTGGAATTGCAGGGCCGTTTACGACGGATTGATTGAATCACCTCGTCGAGCTGCTGAAGAAACCGGGATCGGTCGCGCTTCTGGAGCGGTGGAGGCCCGCCCGTGATCTCGCCCGCTCCGCGAAGTTCTGACAACAGGTCCCGTGTCGCCAGGACCGAGCCGATATTGTCTTCAGTGAACGGCTTACCGGTTGTGCCGATCACACTGGCACCTTCCTTGATGCAGCGGCTCGCCAGAGGGATGTCCGCAGTAATCACGATGTCGTGAGGTTGCACCTGTTCGACGATCCAATCATCGGCCGCGTCGAATCCTTCCCCAACGACCTCGAGCCTGAGCCATCGTTCATCCGGAACCCGCATCCAGGAGTTGGCCACCAGTGTGACATCGAGGCGATATCGCTTTGCGACGCGGTACACCTCCTGCTTGACCGGGCACGCATCAGCATCGACATAGATGTGCAGCAAACCAATGTCCTTTACATCACCCCGTGTCTGGTTCGAGTGCCACCTGCAATCTCCCTGTTCAGCGGACCGGCCCGCGCGCAGCGCTCATCGGGTCCACTGAAACGACAGT